>ERZ773104.999-NODE-999-length-40979-cov-4.984337_pt1 | contig 40979 bp, 38 predicted proteins | sample MGYA00511920_ERZ773104 | MGnify/ENA primary metagenome ERZ773104 (study PRJEB29015, sample SAMEA2737857) | human gut metagenome | biome: human gut; feature: human-associated habitat; material: faeces | place: China | collected 2012 ... | reverse complement strand
GCCAACGTGTTTTTTTTCGTAAATTTAATGGTTTGTTCCATTCCATTTTCCTTCCTGATTTTATATACTTTCATCATTCCATAACATCTGTGAACAGTAACCATTCTATCTCAGACTCAAGGTTTTTGTCAATGAAGTGCAGTCAGAAGCATTTGCGATTTCCTTGCAAATAAATGTATACTTCTGTATAATTTTATTATTATCAAATTCTTCAAGGAGTTTTTATGGAAAAACAGATTTCTATTACCAAGATTAAAATCAGACATTCTCAGATTCTTCTGTTTTTGAATTGTCCTAAAAAACCCGAAACACTTCAGGGTGAGCTTCGCTTTCAGAATGCCTGGCTGAACTTCTGTCATCCAGTTGCCTTCTATCCTGTTGGAAAAAGTCTGGTTTGTCCAATCAACACAGATAAACTTGAAAACTATGATGGTGACTGGAAGCTGACAATCCAGGATTCTAATGACACTTACACTCCTGTTTTCACTAGCCGCATACGCCTTTCTCTGCTTCTCGGCAGACATTTTGTGCGAAATGAAGAAACTCTTTTCTTTCCTATGGGAGGCGCTTCTCACAGCTTTCTTCTGCGCTGCCGCCGCTGGCAGAAACAGGATCATCTGACTTTCAGAATCAAAGAGCTGACAGCCTTTGGTATTGCAAAACTATTTGGTCGTTCTCTGAAGGAAAAACACATGTGGCTTGTGTATGAGAAATTCTGCATCACAGCTCAGGAAAACGGTTTTTATTTTTTTGAATACTGTATGAAAAATAAGAAAGACAATGTATTTTTTATACTGGATAAAAAATCTCCTCAGTGGGATTATATGCAGCAATATCGAAAAAACATCATTCCTGCCTTGAGTTTTCGCCATATCCTGTATCTGCTGTGCGCTGATCTTCTAATCTCTCCGGATGGAAGACACCACGCCTATGCATGGAAGCCTATGCCAAACCCTGTGACCCGAACACTCAACAAACAGAAATTATATTTTCTGCAGCATGGTGTTTTGGCTCTCAAAAACGTTGATAGTCTTTTCAGCGTTGACTCTTCGTCTTCCGTTGATTATTTTACTGCATCATCAGAATTCGAAAAGAATATTATCGTAAACCGCATGGGATATAACCCGGATAAAGTTCCGGTAACCGGACTTGCCCGCTGGGACGGCCTCCACGATACTTCAGACCCGGAGCATCCTGTTATCCTACTCATGCCTACCTGGCGCTCCTGGCTGGAAGGACAGAATGACGAAATTTTCAGACAAAGCGATTATTATCAGCACTACACTGCACTTCTGAATAGTCAGGAACTCCAAAATTATCTAAAGGAACATGAGCTGAAGCTGTTGTTTTATATTCATCCGAAGCTCCAAGAATTTATCGGTACCTTTCATTCAGAGGATTCACAGATTGAATTATACTCCTTTGATTCCGTACCACTGAATCAGCTGATCATGCACTGCTCCATGATGATCACTGATTACTCAAGTGCCTGCTGGGATGCCTACTACCAGGGCAAGCCGATCCTGTTCTATCAATTTGATCTTGATCAGTACAACAAAACCAATGGAAGTTATATTGATATGGAGACAGAACTCTGGGGCGACCGTTGCACAGAGCAGGAAGATCTCGTTCATCTGATCAAAGATTATGCTGAAAACGGCTTTCAGGAAAAACAGAAATACGCCGAAATGCGCAAAGAATATTTTGCTTATATCGATCACAATAACTGTCAGCGAACCTACGAATACATCAAAAGCCAGGGCTATTAAACCCTGGCTTTCACTATTAAACCAATTCTGTTACTACTTTGATAAAGAAAATTACGATCACGACGATCATGACCGGTTTCACGATCTTATGACCATTTGATGTAAAACTGTGACTTCCAAGATAGTTTCCTGCCATATTACAGCAGCCCGCAGCAATTCCCAGTGGCAGGAGTACCTTACCATTGATCAAAAACACAACCAGTGCCGTAATATTGGTTGTAAGATTGATTGCCTTCGTTGTTCCCGCTGCATCATTCAGTGTCATATGGCAGAATCCTGTAAAAAGAAGCATCAGGAACGTGCCTGTTCCCGGTCCATAAATTCCGTCATAAATACCGATTACCACTGCGATCAGAATGCATTTAAAGATCAGCATTCCATTGACTGCATCTGTAGTATTTTCGTCATTCCCCTGCAGTGCTTTGCTTCTGAGAACATAAAATAAGATTACCGGCAAAACGATCACCATTGCTATTTTGAGAACTCTGTCTGAAATGAGTAATGCAAGATGAGACCCCATCCAGGACCCGGCAATCGCACCAAAAATTGCCGGAATACATATTTTCCACTTCATAAAGCCCTTTTTCATATAATGGTAAGTTGCAACAGAAGTTCCCATGAAGCTGCTCATTTTATTTGTTGCAATCGCAGTATGTACCGGCAGTCCGGCGATCATATATGCCGGAAGAGAGATCAGTCCCCCACCGCCGGCGATCGAATCTACAAATCCTGCCAGAAATACAAAAAAACATACTACCAGATAAACTAATATCACTTTTTCTCCCACGTTCCCTGTCCTCAACTTCTTTTGTTATTTATTATTTCTTCTTCATCGCAATCAGTGTAGGCCGAAGAATTTCCACATATTCTTCGTACATAACTTCTCTGAGAAAATCCACATATTCCCAGAAAGTCAACTCTCCATCCGGCGTGAGAAGTTCAAAATCTGTATCATAAACATTTACAAAAAGACCATTTCGCAGATAAAACGCTTTTCTTCTCTTACGTTCTTCTGCATTCTCTGCTTTTTCATCCTGTGTTTCAATCTCAAAAATATATTTATAATTTTTAAAGCGCTCCAGAAGCACTTCCAGACCTTTGCTTCCATAACCACCATTTCGTTTCTCAGGTGCGATTGCATAATAGTCCAGAAGAGCTCGATTCTGCTCTTCATCGATTAGATTGATCGCCAGACCTGCAAATTCATCCTCATCGACCAACGCAAGCATTTCCATCTTTCCATCAGCAGCCAGCTGTTCCATAACCTGGAGTGGCTTTTTTTCCTGCTCTGGAAACGCCTTATCGTATAAGTCATACAGCTGCCATTTATACTGTGCGCCTTCATCGGCAATGTTCATCAGTTTCATATTATCTGTCTCCTGTTTAATTATTAATCATATCCGGCCATGACAGAATCTCTGCAGCAATTTCTTTTTCGTAATCGCCCTCGATATCCTGGCTTCTGCCTGCTTCATAGATATTTGTCTCTGCTCCCCAGACTTCATCGTGATATTCCCACACATGAAAACGAAGTCCGCGAAACATGAAATCAAGACTTCCACAGTCATCTTCTTCTGTATATTCATATTTGATATTTTTCTGTTTTAACGCATTCTGTACCATCTGCAGTTTCATATCTGTTTCTCCTGTCCTTATCATATATTTCTGTTAAACATCGAAATCGTCTTAACGGCGACTTTGCTTTAAACACTCATGTTCTTTAGTATAACACATCCCTGTCGGTTGTCTATTGTAAAAATTGCTTCCATGCTTTATTATAGTAAATAGCGAAAAAAGGAGTGTATACCAATGACTACTAAAATGGTTTTTCACGGAAGTGATATAGAAAAAATTTGCGCTTACTATCATTTGAATAAAGAAGATATCGTTAAATTCGGAGCAAACGTCAATCCACTTGGTCTTTCTGCTTCTGTCAAAAAAGAAATTGCAGAAAATATAGATCTGTTTTCTTCTTATCCGGACAGAGATTATGTCAGCCTCCGAAATACGATTGCTGCATACTGTCAGATTCCTGCAGAATTTATTCTTCCGGGAAATGGCTCCAGCGAGTTGATCTCCCTGCTTATCCAGGAGCGTGCACCAAAGCATACACTGATCCTCGGACCGACTTATTCCGAATATTCCAGAGAACTTTCTTTCTCCGGAAGCACCCAGGAATATTATCATCTGCAGGAAGAACGAAATTTCACTCTGGACGTGGATGATCTGTGTAAAATACTGGAAAAAGGCTATGATTTCCTGATCATCTGTAATCCGAATAATCCGACTTCTTCTGCGATCATGCAGGAAGATTTGAGAAAGCTGATTGCTTTCTGTGCTGAAAAAAATATTTTTGTCATGATCGACGAAACATACGTGGAATTTGCACCGGACATCAATGCAGTAACAGCAGTTCCTCTAACCAGAGAATTTACAAATCTGATGGTTCTGCGCGGTATTTCCAAATTCTATGCAGCACCAGGCATGCGTCTCGGCTATGGAATCACAGGAAACAGAGAATTTCTGGCTAAGATGAAAGAAAAGCAGACACCATGGTCCCTGAACAGTCTCGGTGCTTTTGCCGGAGAAAAAATGCTCCTTGACCATGACTATTTCCGCAGGACACGTGAGCTGATCCTCGGTGAACGTGACCGGATGGAAACCGAATTAAAAAAACTTCCAATCTTCAAGGTCTATCCGGCATATGCAAACTTTATCCTTCTGAAAATTCAGAAAGAAGGCCTGACTTCCGCAGATGTATTTGAAGCCTGCATCAAAAAAGGGCTGATGATTCGCGACTGTTCTTCTTTCCAGTGCCTGGACGGAGAATTTGTCCGGTTCTGCATCATGATGCCTGAAGATAATACACGATTGTTAGACGTACTGAAGCAGCTGTGATCCAGCTGCTTCTTTTTTATACTTTTATGCGTATATTCTTAACTGTTCCTGAGCACCTTCCATTTTGCTGTTTTCAATGATGCATATGCAGATATTTCTCCCGGGTAGCAAGTCCGCCACGGATGTGACGTTCTTCTTTATTCACATCCAGAATCTTACGCGCCTCTCCCGCCAGTGCCGGATTGATCTGGATCAGCCGGTCTGTCACATCTTTATGTACCGTACTCTTACTGATCCCAAATTTTTTCGCCGTCTGTCGTACTGTCGCTTTTGTTTCTATTATGTAATGTGCAATCTCCACTGCACGTTCTTCGATATAATCCTTCAAAGAAAAATCCCCCGAAGACACCGTTTTTACAGTGTATGCGGGGGATTTATGTGGTATGTCTTACTTATTTATCTCTCAGAAGAGCACCGGAATAATATAAATTCCAAGTGCAATGATCGTCGCAATAATGGTTCCGATCTTCCAGATGTTATACTCTTTGTCCATCTTTGCTTTTTCTTCCAGAGTTGGCTCTTCAATTTAATGAGATCTCATCAATCAGTTTCAGTTCTTCCTCAGTGAGCGGTGCACTGGAAATTGCTTTTATGTTATCCAGAATCTGCTGTGTCTTGGATGCACCAATCAGAACACTGGTCACTTCTTTCTGCTGCAGGAGCCATGCAAGTGCCATATCTGCAAGCTTTTCTCCTCGCTGTGCTGCCAGCTCATTCAGCTTACGGATCTGGTCCAGTCTGTGCTCGTCCAGGATACTTTCTTTAAGGAATCTGCCATCTGTACGGATACGGCTGTCTTCCGGGATTCCGTGAAGATAACGGTCAGTCAGCTGTCCCTGTGCAAGCGGGCTGAATGTGATCAGACCTTTCTTAAGTTCACCAGTCGTTTCCTTCAGTCCATTCTTTTCAACTGTACGGTCAAAAATTGAATAACGATTCTGATTGATTACAAACGGACAATGCAGATCCTTCAGAATTGCAGTAGCCTTCTTTAATGTCTCTCCATCATAATTGGAAAGTCCGACATAAATTGCCTTGCCGCTCTGTACTGCACTTGCCAGTGCACCCATGGTCTCTTCAAGCGGTGTATCCGGATCCATTCTGTGATGATAGAAAATATCTACATAATCAAGGCCCATACGTTTCAGACTCTGATCCAGGCTGGCAAGAAGATACTTGCGGCTTCCCCAGTTCCCATAAGGGCCATCCCACATCTCATATCCGGCTTTTGTTGTAATGATCAGCTCATCACGATAAACGCCCAAATCTTCTTTCAGAATGCGGCCAAAGTTCTTTTCTGCACTTCCTGGTTCCGGACCATAATTATTTGCCAGGTCAAACTGTGTGATTCCACTATCAAAAGCCGTAAAACAAAGCTTTCTCATATTTTCAAAATTTGCGGTGTCTCCAAAGTTATGCCATAATCCCAGTGACACCTTTGGCAGCATCAGACCACTGTTTCCACAATGATCGTATTCCATGGTTGTGTATCTTTCTTTAGACGCAGTGTACATATTCTTTTCCTCCCAATACGAATATATTTACTTCTCTTTACAAAGATTAGCACTTCAAGTATACTTGAAGTCAAGAATTTTATATAAAAGTAAATTTGTGATTCGGCATTTAATTTTTTACAGGAGGTATCGCATCTAATGAAAAACTATACGATCAGAGAAATATCCGAAATGTTTGAGTTACCATCATCTACACTTCGTTATTACGAAAGTGAAGGACTCCTTCCAGAAGTACCCAAATCCTCTTCCGGACAACGTATATACAGTGATGAACATGTTGAACGTCTTAAATGTATCAACTGTTTCAAACGCACAGGAATGACTATCCCACAACTTCGAAAATTTTTTATATATGAGGCAGATGAAGCAGCTCACATTGATAAAATTATCTCTCTTCTAAAAGATCAGGAACAAATTGTAAATGAAAAGCTGATCCAGCTTCAAAAAGATTCAGCACATGTCCATCACAAAGTAGAATACTACTCTGAAATCAAACATGCGCTGGAAAATAATCTTCCTCTGCCAGTCTGGGTAGATGAGGAATGATTTCACTTATTCCTTCTATCTGAAACTCTTTAAATATGCCTTCTGCTCTGGTGTGATCCGGTAGCTCTCCACCGCCTTCTGAATGGTCTTACGGTGTACCCATTCCGGCAGACGTCGTTCCTCGATATACGGAATGGTCGACTCCCATTGCTTTGCAAGGGCCGTCGCAAGATACCAGGCGATCATCATGTTTACATAATATTCTTCAGACTGTATATCTGCTGCCAGCTTCAGATATTCCGGTCTGAAATCTTCATCCAGATAAAAATTCATCAGCATACCGATTCCATAACGAATCGTATAAGTTTCTCCCGATGAGATCCAGTTTCTGATTTCCGGAAGCAGCTCTTCTTTATGCTTCGCAAAACACTTTGGTGCCGGAAGGTCACAGGTTGCCCAGTTATTTACATATGGAAGCAGTTTTTTCACTTCTTTCAGGCACACCTCATAGTCTTTGATCCAGCTTATGATCATCATATGCATATTATTCTCTTCATAATATCGGTGTGGCAGATCCTTCAGAAAAAGTTCTGCTTCCAGTGTCTCTGCAAATTCTTTTGTAAACTTGCGGAGCATCGGTGTACGGATTCCTATAATGGTTTCCCTGTCAATACCCGGCAATAATTTACTGTGGAAATCCCGATATTTCAGATCCTGCATCTCAAACAACTGCTTTTCCAGATTTTCTATATAGGACATAAATACTCCTCGTCTTCCATAGATTTTCAAAAAGCTCTGTTACTCCAACAGAGCTTTGGGGCATATTCTTTATTCTGCTGCTGAAAGAAATGAAGATGCAAACCCTGCAACATCAGACAATGAATATGTATCCCCCTTTATTTAGTATATTGTAAATTATAACACACAGCTCTTTTTGTACAATCCCTCATGCATATTTTTTGAATTATATCTATACCTTTAAATAAAAGCCTCTCGGAGTCTGCCATGTCACAGGACAAACAACCCCATTCTACACATCAAGCAGATTCGATCATGCTGACTCTTGTTCTTATTCTGGCTGCTTTTGGACTGCTCATTCTTTTCAGTGCCAGTGAATATAATGGCAGAGTGCGTTTTCACGACTCTGCCTATTATTTTAAGAAACAACTTTTTGCCACAGCTCTCGGACTTGGTACCATGTATCTGGTTTCTTCCATTGACTATCACTTTTTCGTCCGTCTTGCACCGGCCGCCTACCTGCTTTCCATGCTCTTGTCCACCGCCGTTCTGCTTTTCGGACAGGAGATCAACGGTTCAAAGCGCTGGCTGAATCTCGGTCCACTTTCTTTCCAGCCTTCTGAGTTTGCCAAAGTTTCCGTTGTGCTTTTTCTGACCTGGCAGATTGAAAGATCCCATAAACGAACAGACGGGTTCTGGTTTATGTGCCGCACTATGCTCACACTGCTTCCAATCGTAGGCCTTGTTGGCTCTAACAACCTGAGTACTGCCATCATCATCCTGGGAATCGGAGTTATCCTGATTTTCGCTGCCAGCCCTCGCTATATACAGTTTGCAGCACTTGGTGGAGCCGGCATCGGTTTTATCGCGATCTTTCTTGCTGCGGAAAGCTATCGTCTGGAACGTCTCGCAATCTGGCGCGAACCGGAAAAATATGAAAAAGGATTTCAGACGATCCAGGGACTTTACGCTATCGGAAGCGGCGGCCTTTTTGGCAGAGGCATTGGCAACAGCATACAAAAACTGGGCTTCGTTCCCGAAGCCCAGAATGATATGATCTTTTCAATTATATGCGAAGAAATGGGATTGACAGGTGCCATCATCCTGATTCTTATTTTTGCCCTGCTGCTCTGGAGACTCTGTGTCATCTCCATGAACTGTCAGGAACTTTCCGGTGCCATGATCGCTGCCGGAATCATGGGGCATCTGGCGATTCAGGTTATTCTGAATATTGCCGTCGTTACCAATACCATTCCCAACACCGGAATTACTCTCCCCTTCATCAGTTACGGAGGTACTTCCATTGTATTTCTGCTCGGGGAAATGGGGCTGGCGCTGAATGTCAGTCGTCAGAAGAACAATCCTCCCACCAGATAAACCGCAAAAGAAACCAGCCATGCGATCACGCACTGGGCAAGCACAACAAAAATTGCCCATTTGCCACCAAGTTCACGTTTGATTGAAGCAATAGCTGCCACACAAGGTGTATACAGCAGACAAAAAGCCAGAAGACTCGCTGCGGAAAGTGATGTAATACTTCCAAGCAAAGCCGCTGTATTTCCAAACAGGATAGAAAGTGTTGATACCACGCTCTCTTTTGCCATAAATCCAGTGATCAGAGCTGTGGAAATCCTCCAGTCTCCATATCCCATTGGTTTGAAGATCGGAGCGATCACGCTTGCCACCATTGCCAGAATACTGTCTTTGGAATCTGTTACAATGCTCAGATGTGTATTGAAGGTCTGCAGGAACCAGATTACCAGTGTCGCCATGAAAATAACGGTAAACGCTCTCTGCAGGAAATCTTTTGCTTTATCCCAGAGAAGATGTCCTACATTCTTCGCACCCGGCATACGGTAGTTCGGTAATTCCATAACAAAAGGCACTGCCTCACCACTGAACAATGTTTTTCGCATCAGCAGCGCCATCAGAATTCCCATGATGATGCCACCGAAGTACAATGCGATCATCACGATCGCACCGTGATCCGGAAAAAATGCTGCCGTAAAAAATGCATAAATCGGAAGTTTTGCCGAACAGCTCATAAATGGTGTCAGTAAGATCGTCATCTTACGGTCTCGTTCAGATGGAAGCGTACGGCTCGCCATAACCCCTGGTACCGTACATCCAAATCCGACCAGCATCGGCACGATGCTTCTTCCGGAAAGTCCGATCTTTCGAAGCAGCTTGTCCATAACAAAGGCAACTCGTGCCATGTATCCACTGTCCTCCAACAAGGAGAGAAAGAAAAACAGGGTTACGATTACCGGAAGGAAACTCAATACACTTCCTACTCCATTAAATACCCCATCCATAACCAGTGAATGCAGTACATCATTCACACCAGCAGCCATCATCCAATGATCAACGATATTTCCGAGTGCTGTGATTCCCATGTCCAGAATATTCTGGAGAAACGCACCGATCACACTGAATGTCAGGAAAAACACCAGACCCATAATACCGATAAAACATGGAATAGCCGTGTATTTTCCCGTGAGGATCTTATCGATTTTCATACTGCGAAGATGTTCTTTACTTTCTTTTGGTTTCACAACCGTTTCATCACAGACTTTTTCAATAAAATCAAAACGCATATGTGCGATTGCTGCTGCTCTGTCCAGACCACGTTCAGTTTCCATCTGTTTAACAATATGCTCCAGCATTTCTTTCTCGTTCTGATCCAGATTCAGACTGTCCATGATCAGCTGATCACCTTCCGCAAGTTTTGCTGCTGCAAAGCGAACCGGGATTCTTGCTGCTTTGGCATGGTCTTCGATCAGATGCATGATCGCATGGAGGCATCTATGCACTGCTCCGCCATCTTCATTAGCATCGCAAAAATCGATGATCTGCGGCTTTTCCTGATATTTTGCCACATGAAGTGCATGCTGAACCAACTCATCAATTCCCTCATTCTTGGCTGCTGAAATCGGAATGACCGGGATTCCCAGCATCTCTTCCATCTGGTTTACCAGAATGGAACCTCCGTTTTCCCGGACTTCATCCATCATATTCAATGCCAGGACCATCGGAATATCCAGTTCCATCAGCTGCATGGTCAGATAAAGATTTCGCTCTATATTGGTTGCATCTACAATATTGATGATTCCCTTTGGGTGTTCGTCCAGCACGAAATTTCTGGTCACGATCTCTTCACTGGAATACGGTGACATGGAATAAATTCCCGGAAGATCAGTCACAAGTGTATTACTTCTGCCACGGATGTTTCCATCTTTTCTGTCTACTGTAACTCCCGGAAAGTTTCCAACATGCTGACTGGAACCTGTCAGCTGATTAAACAGTGTTGTTTTTCCACAGTTCTGGTTTCCGGCAAGTGCAAAGGTCAGTATTTCACTGTCCGGAAGCGGATGTTCGTTTTCTTTAACATGATATTTACCACCCTCACCAAGACCAGGATGTGGGATTGCTTTAGAAATATCTTTTTTGTGTGCTGCCTTTCCTTCTGATGGTTCGACTGCATCACGAATATTCTCTATCTCTATTTTTTCTGCATCTGCCAGACGCAATGTCAGTTCATAGCTATGAATACGTAATTCCATAGGATCTCCCATTGGTGCATATTTCACCATGGTAACTTCTCCTTTTGGAATCAGCCCCATATCCAGGAAATGTTGTCTCAGCGCGCCCTCTCCTCCGACAGAACGTATTGTCGCAGTTTTTCCGATCGGTAATTCACGTAATGATGTCATATCTGCTTTCCTCTTACCTTTCCCTGTTGTTGATACTTTTTCTCATTTAGTACGCATAAACTAACCCTATGCCAAATGAGAACTTTTGTCAATAGCATCACGTCAATAAAAGCAAAAAAACGAGTCGTCCGCATTTGAATCATTTATCAAACACCTGACGACTCTGCTTTTTATTCCATAACTCCATTTTTGATATACTGAAGCCCAGAACGTATCCTTAGATATTCCTGATATTTCTTTTGACAGGCCTTAAAAGCCTCTTCATTCGGTTCGTATCGACATTCAATCTTTACATTGCCTTCTGATATCTGCTCCAGAGATGTAATGCTCCCTCCTTTATACGCAGCCAAAAGTGCAATACCAAATGCCGGACCAATCATTCCCTCCATCTTTTCAACCGCAATATTCAATACATTTGCCATAGTCTGAAGCCATACTGGACTTTTGGCTCCACCACCAACTACTTTTACAGTACCATATTTTTCCAGCGGCAAACGCATTTTCTCTGCAAGTTCCCGAAAACCGAAGCATAATCCTTCAATCACAGCGTAGAACAGATTTTCCTGTGAGGTTGTCAGATTTAATCCAATAAATGCTCCGCGTAATTCGGGATCTGCATATATGGTCTTGTCACCATCCAGATGCGGATAAAAAATCAGCTCATTTCGTGCATTGCTGTTTACATCAATGGAGGTTGTCAATTCCTGGAAGTGTTTCAGTTCCATGATGTTTTTGTTCCACCAGTCAAATGTATTGCCATTACATTGAACAACACCCTGCACAAGGTACTGGAATTTTTTATCATCAAAGGAAAATAGAATTTTCTTTCCTTTTGTCTGGCTTTCTGGTTTGTCGATCGGCATCATAAATACTCCCGATGTACCAAGCGATACAACAGGATATCCTAGTCCCAGACATCCTGTTGAGATTGCAGTCGCCGGATTATCACCGGTTCCAACAATCACTTCCACTTCCTCGCTGATTCCAAGTTCTTCAGCAATTCCCGGAAATATTTTTCCTGCACACTCCGCACTTCCCCGAAGCTCCGGATAGCAGCTCTGATCCAGTCCAATCAGATTTCTCATTCTATCCGACCAACATTTATTACAGATTTCATAAAGACAGGATGTGGAAGCTTCACAATAATCTGTCGTTTCAGCGCCTGTAAGCCGATATACCAGATAATCTGGTCCGATTAAAAATTTTTTTACTTTTTTCAGATTTTCAGGTTCATATACCTTCAGCCAGTACAGATTTGCTGCCGGACTTCCTGTGGATATTGTCTGAGAAAGATATTCTCCTTCTGGAAATTCCAGAATCTTTTTTTTCAATTCCGGGAGAAGTTCTTTTGTTCTGGTGTCATTCCACATCATCGCCGGTCTTACTGGTTTTCCATCTTCCCCCATGACAATCAGAGTATGCATCTGTCCGGTAACACCGATTCCTTTTAAATTTTTCGGATCCTGATCCTCAAAAATATTGTGCATGCCTCTTCTCATAGCCTGAAACCAGATTTCCGGATCAATCTCAGACCATCCATTTTGTGACTGTACTGCCTCATATTCCTCTGAAATCTGTCCCAGAATATGCTTTTCTGAATCTGTCAGTACCATCTTCATAGAAGAAGTTCCCAAGTCAATTCCTAAATATGTATCGTTCACACCAACACCCGCCTTACAGAAAAAATTTAGTGCTCGTTGATCATTGTCACAAGCTCTTGTGCCTTTCTGCTAACTTCCTCAACAGCTTCAAGACTCAAATGAATTACATCATGTTCATTATGATTTTCTTCATAAGCATGACCAAATGTTTTGACAAATTCTTTACGAAGATCAGAACCATAGTTGATCTTGATCAGTCCATGTTTCTTTGCTTCCCAGATTACTTCTTTCGGGATGCCGGATCCGCCATGAAGAACAAGCGGAACTTTTGAAACCTGGTTGATCTTTTCAAGTAACGGAATATCAATCTGTGGATTCAGACAAAGTCCATGAACATTACCAACTGAAACTGCAAGTGTATCACATCCTGTTTTTTCAACAAATTCTGCTACCATAGCTGGATCTGTCTTGCATTCTGCTTCATTCACAATATCTTCTTCTTTTCCACGAAGTGCACCAAGCTCTGCCTCTACCGGAATACCATAAAAATGACAGTAATCAGCGGCTCTGCGGCATTCTTTTACATTCTCCTCAAAAGGAAGGTGAGAAGCATCAATCATGATAGAAGTAAATCCGGCATCAATGCAGGCCTTTACATCTTCAAATGATTTGCCGTGATCCAGATGAAGCCCAATCGGTGTTTCAGATTTCTTTACTGCATCTGCTGCTATATCTGCAATAATTGCCGGATTGGACAGACGCAGATTGTTAGAAGAAATCTGTATATATCCTGGCAGATTGGCTTTCATCAGACCATCTACAATCGCATATGTCATCTCAAGGTTTGTTGTATTGAATGCTGGTAATACAAAATTATTTCTTTTTGCATATTCCATAAGTTTAAATCCATTTACAAGCTTCATAGTAATCTCCTCCATATCTCTGTTACGTGTTATCCATTAGCAAAAATTAATGAAAATCATGCATTTCCTCGTAAAAATGTTTATAATTTTCAAATTTCTTTCGATAATAGCTGGTCATATCAGAATCAGGAATATATCTCTTCTTTATTCTGACTGTTTTTTTTATTGCCTCTTCCATAGAAGAATATGCCCCGACTGCGGTAGCAGCCATAAGCATGCAGCCAAGTGTACCAGCCTCTGCACTTTCCAGCGAATCTACTTCCATTCCAAATACATCCGCACGAATCTGAAGTGTCAGTTCAGATGCTGCTCCACCGCCTGTGACAGCTATCCTCTGCATAGTTGTTCCCAGTTTCTGCATACGTTCATATGCCAAATACATCTGAAAAGCCATTCCTTCCAGAATTCCCTTATACAGTTCTTCAGGTTTTGTATGAATAGTGAGACCTGTTATAGTTCCCCATGCGTCCATGGAAAGATCCGGATTTCCAGCTGATCCAAATTGAGGAAGGATCATAATATCCGTCTGTATATCTCTGGCAAGATCATCCATATACTGAAAAAAGTTTCTTCCTTCTTCCTGACATTTTCTGTTGATTCCCTGAAAAATATTGTCTCTTGCCCAGTTTTTCAAGGCTCCGCAAGTCGTCACTTCAATACTTGACAAATAGGTATCTGGAAATACATATGGAATACAGGTAAAATCATTTTTCTTCATATATGATGTCATCATTACTTTCGGAAGCATTGTGAACATAAATTCACACGTTCCCATTCCACACTCACCATCTTCTGGTGCAAACAAACCACTTCCAAGCGCAGCGCAGATCTGATCATGACCGCCTGCCACAACCTTCAGATCTTTGTTTAATCCCAGTTCATCTGCTATTTTCGGAAGAATCATACCTATAACCGTACATGGCGGAATCGGCTCTGACATCTGTTCTTTATGAATCCCGGCAAGACTCAGAAGGTCTTCAGACCATTCAAACTTTCTGATATCAAACGCCATACTTCTTGCTGCAGATGAGTAACTGACCTTTCTTTGTCCTGTAAGAATATATCCTACAAAATCTTCATAATATAAGATTGCTGCTGCATCTTTAATCGCATTTGTATTCCGGTTCAACCACATATATTTCGGAAGACCGTAAAGTTCATTTGGCGGAAGTCCTGTCGTCTCAAATATCCGGTCTGCTCCCAGAATGTCTATAATTTCCTGTGTTTCTGGAATTCCTCTGCAGTCTCCTGTAAGCATAGAGTTTGTAAGTACTTTATTGTTTTTATCCAGGCAGACTACCGATTCTCCAAGACTTGTCACTGCCATTGATACAATGCCCTCTGTACATTTCGTGGCAATCTCCCTGAGAACTTCTTTAACCTTTGATATCACAATTTCCGGGTTCAGCTCACGATGTCCACCGCTGCCTTCCTCCTGATATTTTCTGCTGGACTGATACACAATGTTCCCGTCCAGATCATATACCAGCATCTTACATCCACTGGTACCTACATCCATACCTGCAAATAACATTCTTTCTGCCATAAAGGTCTCCATTCAGTCTGATACACTTTCAAAATATATCAGTCTTTAGATTTTGTTTTTCTTACTACATCGATGATTACCGCTGCAAGAATGATAATTCCTTTAAATACTTCCTGCCAGAAGGAGTTGATTCCCATCAGGTTCAGACCATTTGTAATAACACCGATAATCAGAATACCAATGAAAGTTCCACCAACAGTTCCTACACCACCTGACATACTGGTTCCACCAATAACAACAGCTGCGATTGCATCCATTTCAAATCCACTTCCAAGAGTTGCTGCCGCAGATCCCAGTCTTGCAGACCAGATCAGGCCACTCAGTCCACAGAAAAGACCAATCAGTACATATGGAAGCATGTTATATTTCTTTACATTTACACCAGAATACTGTGCTGCAAGTTTATTTCCACCTAATGCATAGATGTAATATCCAAAACGTGTTCTGTTTAATAAGAACCAGGTAAAGATAAGGACTGCTGCTGCATAAATAATAATGATAGAAATTCCTGCAACATTCTGATTGCCAAGTGCAGTATAACCTGTGTTACGAACACGGATCGTTACACCACCGGAAATGATCTCAGTAAGACCACGGCCAATACTCTGTGTAGCAAGTGTGGCTACAAAAGCCGGCACCTTTAAATAAGAAATAGCAACACCGTTTACAATACCTACCAGTGCACCAACACCAAGGCAGATCAATACTGTCGGAACTACCGGAAGTCCTACGTTTGTGATCATATAAGCGCCAATAATTCCTGATAAACCAACTGTTGATCCAACGGAAATATCAATTTCTCCCATCAGAATTGCAAGTAACATACCACAGCTGATGATTGCATTTACTGAATTGGATTTTAACAGGTTCAGAATATTTGATGATGTAAGGAATTTCGGTGTAGAAATTGAAACAATAATCACCAAAAGAATCAAACCTATGATCGTACCTATGTTCCTTTTGATAAAACTTACGCCTGGGATTTTATTTTTTTCATCCATTTCCAGACCTCCTAACTTTTTTATTGACAAGAGTTGTTTGTTTTTTTTAATCTCGTTTTGTTGCCAGTGTCATCATTGCTTCCTGTGAGAACTCTGTCTCATTGATTTCTCCTGTAATCATTCCTTCACACATAACATAGCAGCGATTACACATATTAATGATCTCCGGAAGTTCTGAAGAAACCATAATGATGCATGCACCATTCGCTGCCAGTTCATCAATGATTGCATAGATTTCTGCTTTTGCCGCAACGTCAATACCTCTCGTAGGTTCATCCAGGATAATAACTTTTGGCTTGCTTGCCAGCCATTTACTGAGGACTACTTTCTGCTGGTTTCCACCGCTAAGGTTACCGGCCAGCTGCTTTGGAGAAGTAATCTTGATAGAAAATTTCTTTCGATAATCTTCTACCATATGACCCCACTCTTTGTCTTTTACATGAATTCCACTAACAAAATCAGCCAGACAGACCAGACCCATATTAAATCTTACATCATTTTTCAGGATCAGCCCTTCACCTCGACGGTCCTCAGAGACATATGCAATGCCGTTTCTGATTGCATCACTTGGCGATTTGATATTGACCGGTTTACCGTCAAGAAGAATCTCTCCACCACTTTTTTCATATGCACCGAAAATTGTTTTCATAAGTTCTGTACGACCGGCACCTACCAGTCCTGCAAAACCGACAATCTCTCCATACCGTGCTTTAAAACTTGCATCTTTAAACAGTTTAACATGTGACAGATTTTTTGTTTCCAGCGCTACTTCGCCGATTTTGTGCTTATTTTTGGTGTAAAAGCTGTCCAGCTCACGACCAACCATCAGGCTGATCAGATGGTCTTTATCTACATTTGCTGTTTCCAGATCTCCAACCATCTTTCCATCTCGGAGAACTACAATACGGTCTGTAATCGCATAAAGTTCTTCCAATCTATGTGAAATATATATAATTCCAATATTTTTTTTCTGAAGAAGACGGATAATACCAAACAGAATCTCTACTTCACCCTGTGAAAGAGAGGATGTTGGTTCATCCATAACTACTACTTTTGCCTCTGCCGATATTGCTTTGATGATCTCAACCAGCTGCTGCATGCCCATCGTCAGATTTCTTACCATTTCATTTGCTTTTAAGTTTAAATGCAGATCATCAATCAATTTCTGTGTCTGCTGTTCCATTGCCCGTACATCTACAAGGCCAAATTTGTTTTTGGGTTCTCTGCCCAGAAATACATTTGCTGCTATTGTTCTATCCGGTACAAGAACAATCTCCTGATGAATAATACGAATACCATTTTCTCCTGCTACCGCGGCAGAAGTAATGTTTTTCACAGTTCCATGCATACGGATTTCTCCGGAATCTGCCTTATAAATGCCACCAAGTATTTTGATCAGGGTTGACTTTCCGGCTCCGTTCTCGCCGAGGATAGCAACAACTTCTCCTTCATCTACAGAAAGGTTTACACCATTCAGCACAACATTGGAGGCAAATGCTTTCGTTATATTTGTCATCTCTAACAGCTTTGTTTCGCTCATATTATGCTACCTCTCATATTTTATAAAGTGGGCGTTGCAAGATTGCTCGCAACGCCCGATTCTGCAATTATTTTGCTTCTTCTGTATCAGCTTCTTCTGTGTCAGCTGCTTCTGTTGTATCTGCTGCTGCATCATCTGTGCTGTCTCCATCCAGAGAATCCCAAGCGTCCAGGTCAAAATCATCAATGTTGTCTTTTGTAATGCTGTAAGATTCGATTGCTGTATTGAATTCGATTTCTTTTCCTTCAAGAACATCGATTGCTTCTTTTACACCAAGATATCCCATGTATGTAGGTCTCTGTGCAGAAGACTGTACCATTGTTCCGTCTTTGATCGCATGTTTACCAATCGGAGCACCATCTTTACCAAGGATGTCAATTTGGCCTGTCTTTCCAGCGTCTTCAACTGCCTGTACAGCGCCAAGAGCGGAAGTATCATTGATGCAATAGATTACATCAATATCATCATTTGCCTGCAGAGCATCGGATACTACGTTAAAGGATGTTTCTGTAGAACCTTCACCTTCAACAATCTGTGCATCTACATATTTATCTGGATCTTTTGCGTTATCTTTGATTCCTTTCCAGAATCCATCTACATTGATGATGCAGGATTCTGCTGTCTGAAGATGTACTGTCAGGATGTTTGCTCCATCCGGATGATTTTCTGCAACCCACTGTCCGGAAAGATATCCGAGCTGCTCATTATCAGAAGCAATGATTCCATCTACAAGATCGTAGTCATCTTCTGTAATTACGTTATCAACATTAATTACTTTTACGCCTGCATCTTTGCATGTCTGAAGAACTGTCTGTGCTCCAGCTGAATCATATGGAATGTAGATAAGAGCATCAATTCCACTTGCGATCATATCATCGATCTGTGATGCCTGCTGTGTCGGGTCGTTCTGTGGATCAAAGTAGATCAGTTCGCTTCCTGTTTCATCACAAGCCTTCTGTACACCATCAAGTACAGCTGTAAAATATTCATTAGTCAGAGTATATGGTGAAAAACCAATGGTATATTTATCTTTTGCCTCTGTTGTGTCGTCTGCCATAACTGTAGCAGCTCCAGCTACCATTGATAATGCCATAGCACCTGTCAGTAATGTTGCGATCATTTTTTTCTTCATAGAAAAACCTCCCTTTGTTCGTTTTGCGAATTATTCGTTCGTTTTTTGTTTGTATGAACATATTAACACATGATTTTTTTATTTGCAATGCACTTAATAAACAATATTTTGCCAGATTATTTGTGTATTTCTTCTTTTTAGTGTTCGTTAAATCTATTACTTTTGTTCGTTTTGTTTTTCAAGAATCATTATTTTCCAATGTTTTATTTCAAATTCTATTATTTTCAGCATTATTTTTTGTTCATTTTCAATCACTTTTTTGTTCGTTTTTATAGTATTACACACAAAAAGGCAAAAAAAATCAGCAGAACAATTCTGCTGATTTTAAATTACCCTATTCTGCTATGATCACATTTACACGATGTCTTTTCATAAGAGTCATTGCTTCCTCGTCTATACCCGCATCTGTAATCAATCCGTCAATCTGAGAAAGACTTCCAAATTCATTCAGATTGTATGTGTTCATCTTGGATGAATCTGCAAGAACATAGATCTTTTTGGCAACCGAAAAAAGTGTTCCTTTCAGTCTGGCTTCCGGAGAATATCCGTCATATAATTTCCCATCTGATCCAATTGCCGCAGCCCCAATAAATGCAGTATCCAACTGATATTTCTTTAACTGCTCTTCTGCTACTGGTCCAGAACTGCAGTTTGTAATCCGGATCATATCTCCTCCCAGCATGATCACCGCCAGATTTTCAAACTTAAGCGCCTGCTCTGCAACTGCCAGATGATGCGTTACCACAACCGCACGTGTATCCTCTTCCAGATAGTTTAGAATAATACGCGTAGTTGACCCGGCGTCAATAAATATCCTCTGTCCATTTTGAATCATCGTAGCTGCCAATGCTGCAATTTTATCTTTACTGTCTTTATGTGCAATTCTTGGTTCATCAAAAGAAATCATACGAACTACCGGTTGATTGCCAAGCTCTGCACCGCCATGTGTTCTTGATATATTGTATTCACGCGCCAGCGAATTCAAATCTCTGCGGACTGTCATTTCTGAAATATCAAATTTCTCCGCAAGCTCTGTCACTGTTACTTTATGCTGTTTTTGAAGTATCTCCAGGATAGCAAGACATCTTTCGTTCTTTTTCACAGAATACCTTCCTTTTTATTATAATGATAGACTAATTATAACATTTAAAGAATCATTTTCAAGATATCCGCGAAATTTTATTTATTCTTACAAAACATCACCTGTCAACTGTTATATCTTATTTACACAGTTCTTCAGCCATCTGATCCAGCTCTTTGATGTTTTCTTCACTTAAGGAAGACACGATCTTAACGGTTGTATCAAGCCATGTGATATTTTTGCTCTTTTCGAATTCTGCTTTCATAACCTTGGCTGCATTCGGAGCCCAGCTTCCGTTTTCGATCAAACCAATTGTACGGTTCTGATAGTTTCTTTCTGTCAGATGATCGATGTATGTTTTCATGAACGGGAAAATATCTGCATTGTATGTAATGGTTGCAAGAACCAGCTTGCCATAACGGAAAGCGTCTTCAACTGCTTTAGCCATATCATCTCTTGCAAGGTCAAATACAGAGACTTTCGGGCAGCCTTTTTCTTCCAGCTTCTGTGCCAGAACTTCAACTGCTTTCTTTGTATTTCCATATACAGATGAATAAGCGATCACAACGCCCTCATCCTCTACTTTATAGGAAGACCAGATATCATACTTTTCAATATAATGACCAAGATTTTCTGTCAGAATCGGTCCATGCAGCGGACAGATTGTCTGAATATCCAGTGTAGAAGCAGCTTTGAGAAGTTTCTGAACCTGCGGACCGTATTTTCCAACAATTCCAATATAGTAACGACGTGCTTCGCAGTCCCAGTCCTCTTCTACATCAAGCGCACCAAATTTACCAAATCCGTCTGCGGAAAACAGAACCTTGTCTGTGCTATCATAGGTAACCATAACTTCCGGCCAGTGTACCATCGGTGCAAATACAAATGTAAGTACATGTTTGCCAAGTGTCAGGCTTTCACCATTAGCAACTACCAGTTTTCTGTCGCCAAGATCCATGTTTCTGAAGAAGTTCTCCATCATAGTGAATGTCTTGGTATTAGCTACAACCGTTACTTCTGGATAAGCTTTGACAAAATTCTCGATATTTGCAGCATGATCCGGTTCCATATGCTGTACGACCAGATAATCCGGCTTTGCACCATTCAGCACATTTGCCACATTACCAAGCCACTCTTCTGCAAAATGCGCATCTACCGTGTCCATAACTGCAATCTTTTCGTCCATGATCACATAAGAGTTGTAAGACATACCGTTCGGAACATCATACTGTCCTTCAAACAAATCTACCTGATGATCATTGACACCTACATAATAAATATCATTTCCGACTTTCATTGTTACCATAAACCTCCTCATTGGTCTGTTTTATTTATATCCTTTATTTTTCTTTCTGTTATTCAAGCTGTCTTTCACTCGCTTTTGAACTCATTATATCCACTCTCTCACATGAAATCAATAGTTGTTCATTATATTCTCGACACTTTTTGTCAGGTTTTTGTTTTTTCTCTTCACATACAAAAAGCAGCAAAGATCATGATTTCTTCGCTGCCTTCATATTATAAATGAACATACCCAGTGATGCAAAAATGATCAGTCCATATCCAACAAAACTGTAAGTATCCGGAATCTCTCCAAACAGGAAAAATCCCAGAAGTGTCGCAAATATGATCTGCGAATAATCAAAAATTGAAATCTTACCTGCCGGTGCATACGTATACGCCGCAGTGATCGTAAACTGTCCACCCGCAGCGAACAATCCTGCCATCATAAGTGTTACCAGCTGTCTTCCTGTCATCGGCGTATAATCAAAAATCAGATACGGTAATACAAACAGGCAGGAAAAGACCGAAAAATAAAATACTATGATGGGACCTTTCACTCCATGTGTCCCGAGCACACGCACCATTGTATAGGCAACCCCTGCTCCAAGCCCACCACAGACACCGATCAGTGCCGGAACCAATGCCGCATTCTGGAACCCTGGTTTCACAACAAACAGACAGCCGATGAATGCAAGAAGTACACATGATCCCTGTGTTGGCGTAATCTTCTCTTTCAAAAGCAAAAATGAAAAGATGATTGCAAAAAACGGCGACAGTTTATTCAGAATCGAAGCATCTGCTACCAGAAGATGATCAATCGCATAAAAGTTACAGAGAATTCCCAGCGTGCCAAATGCACAACGAAGGAAAAGTGATCCCCAGTACTGCTTCTGTACCTTTGGGATGATATGATTTTTACCTAAAATAATTGCTGCAAAGACTGCCGCCACCAGATTACGGAAGAAACTCTTCTGTACGGATGGAAGATCACCGGCCAGACGTACACTTACATTCATGCAGGCAAAGAAGAACGCAGACATAATAATCATCGTCATTCCCTTTATATAATTTTCCTGTTTCATTTTGTAATTTCAAACCTCCAATATTTTCTTTCTATGTAAATATATATTCTATGTCCTTATCTATCATAGCACCAATACGCGTGCAGATACAACAGAAATTCTAACATAGAACCGCTTGTTGAAAGTCTGGAGATTAGACTCCCACTGAGATAAATTTGCTATTACTCACCACCTGAAGAGGTGGGAGTCTTCTCGACTGAGATACCCCCCTCTTTTATACCAACAGGGAAACACATTCACCCAAAAATTATTATAAAAATATCCACTATGAAAGAAAAAATATTTAACATCATCCAGATCGGCGACAAAAGCAACCGTATCAGCCGTGCATTCGATATTTTCATCACCTTCACGATCATCTGCAATATCATTGTCACGTTTCTGGAAACATTCGATCAATTAACATCCTTCGGTGGTCTGTTTACCATGCTGGAACATGCCAGTGTCCTGATTTTCTGTATTGAATACGCGCTGCGCATCTGGACTGCCGACTATCTCTATCCAGAAAAAACGCCGGGACGCGCCCGATTCTGCTTTCTCATTTCCTTTGATGGAGTGGTGGATCTGCTGACGATCATCCCGGTCTTTTTTCTGTCGGGCTTCATCATTTTCCGTATGCTGCGCGTGGCGCGGATTTTCCATCTGTTCCGGCTCAATGCGAAATACGACTCGTTCAACATCATTACCACCGTACTCTATGAAAAACGGAACCAGATCATTTCCTCTGTGTTCATCGTCATGGTGCTGATGCTGGCGAGCAGCATGTGCATGTATAGTGTCGAGCACAACGCTCAGCCAGACATTTTCCGCAATGCATTCAGCGGCATCTGGTGGAGTATGTCCACGCTGCTGACCGTCGGTTACGGCGATATTTACCCGGTCACAACGCTTGGGCGCGTGATGGCGATCTGCATCGCCTACCTCGGAGTCGGTGCCGTCGCGATCCCAACCGGTATCATCAGCGCCGGTTTCGTCGAACAGTACCAGCGCAAGAGCAGCCTGTCCAGCATGAAGGACGCGGATATTCAGGAAATTGCCGAGGTTTTCGTCGATAAACGATATGCCGGAAAAACCATTGAAGAGATGGAAGAAGAGCAGAATATCAAGATATTTCTGGTGCTGCGCGATGATCTGTCGGTGCTTCCGCAGAAAAATATGGTTTTGAAATTAAATGATATTGTGATTATACGAATAGAAAATGAAGCATAATCAAACTTATCATCAAACATTTTTTTATGAACGTGAAAAAGAATGTGCCTTGGCACATTCTCGCGCCGAGCGCGGTCGCTTGCGACATGTTTCTGCTTCGCGCGAGTGCGCATCATTGGCACGTTAGTGCCTTTTTGTGTAATAGGGAATTCCAAGGAATTTCCTATTACACAAAAAGACTGCCGTCCAAAGTTTCTCTCTCTGGACAGCAGCCTTTTCTTTCCTTCAAAATCAGCTTCTCAGCTCAATTCCATACATCTTATTCAGCTGTTTCAGCACTTTCTTGACATATCCGTCAACGGTATCTGCCTTGAACGCCTCTTCCTTCGGAGTGAAGAGAACGGTAAATGCCATCGATTTCTTATCGGCTGCGATCTGTCTGCCCTCGTATACGTCGAACAGGCTAACATCCTTGACGTAAGCACAAGCCTCGCGGATACAGCCCTCAACCTGTCCGCAGGTGATGTTTTTGTCCATAACCAGCGCCAGATCACGTTTTTCCTCCGGGAATTTTGGAAGCGGCTCAAATACTTTGGCTTTTCCATACCATTTCTCCAGCGCTTTCATGCTGATCTCCAACACATACGCATCTTCGCGCATTGCCTCTTCCTTCATGATCTCATATTTTACCTTACCGAGGTAACCAATCTCCTCGCCCTCGCAGAAGATCGCTGCGGTCTGATACGGATGCAGGAACGGTTTCTCTGCTTTCTCGTAAGTAAATTTGATATTTAATACATCGGCAACGGTCTCCGCCATTCCCTTTAAGGTAAAGAAGGACTCTTCCTTGCCAAATGCACCGATGCACAGCGTCTCTCGCTCTTCCGGATATTCCGTCAAAGGCAGGGACTTCGGAATAAATGCATTTCCAATCTCGAAGATACGTCCCTCGAAGATGCCTCTCTTCTGGTTGCGTCCCATCGCATGAATCATCTGCGGTGCCAGTGTTGTTCTCATCAGGGACAGATCCTCGTTGATCGGATTCATGATGCGGATCGCCCTGCGCTCTGGCGCGTCCTCTGCAAATCCCATTTCATCCAGATCCGACGGGGAGAAGAAGGAATAGTGGATTCCCTCAAATGCGCCAACACTGCACAGCGTTCTCTTTACTTTCAGAATTGTTCTCTGACGCAGGTTGCTTCCACCGATCGTCACCTTAGCACTCGGCATGAAGGTCGATGTGATGTGATCGTAGCCGTACATACGGATCACTTCCTCGGCAACATCCGGATAATCTTCCATATCCTCGCGGTATGCCGGGAAATGCATGGTCAGTTCGTCGCCGTTGATCTCCGGCTGGAAGTTTAAGCCAGTCAGGATGCGTAAAATATCCTCGTCCGGAACGGTAATACCCAGAACAGCGTTTACTTTCTTAACACTTGTCTTGAAGGTAGCCGGCTCTAAGGAGTTTCCGGTATTTACATTTTTATGGGTCTTGGAAATCTTACCAACTCCCAGCTCCTCAACCAGGTGCAGGGCACGTTTCATCGCCATCTCGGTTGTGTACTCATCGACGCCCTTAGAATATCGCTGGCTCGCGTCGGATCCCTGTCCTAATGCACGGGAGCTTCTGCGGATGTTGTCACGGGCAAATTTAGCTGCCTCGAACATCACTTCCGTCGTGGTATCACGGATCTCAGAATTTAAACCACCCATGATTCCGGCAAGTGCTACCGGCTTTTTGCCGTCGCAGATAACCAGATTGTTCGGATTTAAGGTAAATTCTTTCTCATCCAGCGTCACGATCTTCTCGCCCTCGGCCGCGCGTCTTACGTTGATCGCATTGCCCTCCAGATAATCGCAGTCAAACGCATGAAGCGGCTGACCTAACTCACGCATGATATAGTTTGTAATATCAACAATATTGGAAATGGAATTATTCCCTACCAAAGCCAGACGTCGTCTCATCCATGCCGGGGACTGACCCAGTTTTACGTCATATACATAGTGTGCAATGTAACGCGGGCAAAGATCCTGTGCTTCTACCGTTACGTTGAAGCCTTCTTTCTCAACTTCTGTCTCAGTGTAATCCAGTGCCGGTGTCTTGAGCGGCTCGCCCAGTGCGGCGGCAACCTCTCTTGCCAGACCGAAAATACTCTGGCAGTCCGGACGGTTTGCAGTGATAGAAACATCAAAGATCCAATCATTTAAGCCGGTCAGTTCTTTGACATCCGAACCAATTTCCGCATCCTCCGGCAGAACCAGCAATCCGTTGTAACCGGCGCCCGGATACAGATCCTCGTTTAAGCCAAGCTCGGTACCAGAACACAGCATACCCTGGGACTCATAACCTCTCAATTTACCCTTTTTAATGGTAGCCACGCCCTCGATCGTCACATGGTCTTTTGCAGTTGCATATACTTTCGCGCCAATCATGGCAACTGGGAATTTTCCGCCAGCTTTTACATTGTCAGCGCCACAGCAGATCTGTAAGAGTTCCGGACCACCTACATTGACCTGGCACACATGAAGATGTGTTTCCGGAATCGGCTCACAGGAGTCAACATAACCAACGACGATGCCGCTGATATCCTTGCCAACCTGCCATTTTTCTTCTACCTCAAATCCACAGTCAAAAAGCTTCTTCTCCAGCTCATCTGCGGAAATATTAATATCTACATAATCTTTTAACCAGCTTAACGGTACAAGCATTTCTAATCCTCCTGTCCTGATCAGTCATCGATCTGATCCAGCACACGCAGATCAGACTCAAAAAGCATCTTGATGTTGTTGATGCCGTATTTCAGCATTGCGATACGCTCCAGACCCAATCCGAATGCGAATCCACTGTATTTATTGGAATCAATGCCACAGTTTTCCAGTACCTTCTTATTTACCACACCAGCGCCGAGAACCTCGATCCAGCCAGTTTCCTTGCACAGACGGCAGCCCTTTCCGCCGCACTGGAAGCAGCTTACATCGACCTCGACAGACGGCTCCGTGAACGGGAAATAGGACGGACGAAGTCTCGTTTTTGTCTGCTCACCGAAAATTCTCTGAACAAACATATCCAGCATACCCTTTAAATCACACAGGGTGATGCCCTCATCAACAACCAGGCCTTCCATCTGGCTGAACATCGGAGAATGGGTCGCATCATCATCAGAACGGAATACCTTACCCGGGGAAACAACCTTGATCGGCGGTTTTTTCGCTTCCATGACATGAACCTGTCCAGCCGATGTCTGGGTACGGAGCAAGAACTCCGGAGACAGGTAGAATGTATCCTGCATATCGCGTGCCGGATGATCCTGCGGTGTATTTAAAGCCGTAAAGTTATAATAATCGGTCTCGATCTCGGTTCCCTCATATACCTCAAATCCCATAGAGGTGAAGATATCCGTCAGCTGATTGCGGACCGTCGTAACCGGATGCAGCTTGCCGTAACGGATTTTAACCGGCGGCATCGTAATATCAATCTTCTCTGATTCATAGCGCTGCTGCTGCTCTTTCTCCTTTAATTTCTGATCCAGCTCGTCAAAGAAATTGTTTGCCCACTCCTTGGCGCCGTTGATTGTCTTACCAAATTCCGCTTTCTGATCATTGGCAACATTACGCATTTCTTTCATCAGCAGACCAATTCTGCCCTGCTTATTATCCAGAAAGGTCTTCTTAAACTCATAGACACTCTTGGAAGTCGTCAGAGCATCCGCACCCTGGCGGATTTCCTCTTTGATCGCAGTGATCACTTCATTCAGTTCTTTTAAATCCTGCATGATTTCTCTCCTTCTATTACTTTTGTTGCTTTTTATCTTGATATTGCTTTAACTTGTGGACACGAATTTGTGCATAAAGGATGTTCTCTGGCACATTCGGGCGTCTCGCGCGGTCGCTTGCGACATGACATAAAAAAATCCCTTCGCACAAAACGTGCAAAGGGACGATCATATCTATACCGCGGTACCACCCAGCTTCCTGTCGGCAGGTCATTTTTTCGTCTGCCACAGACACTTTCCGGTATGTAACGTACACCAGACGGCAATGCCTACTCTAAATTTCAGCAATGCAGCTCCCGTGGGAAATTCGGATATCTGTCTGAACGGAAAAAGGCTCACAGCCGCTGACCTCTTCTCTCTGACCGGAAACAGTATCTTATAGAACACGATCATAGCTTTTGGTTTGTTTGGTTTGATTGATTTCATGTATGCAATCTGTTTATTATTTTAGGCATGTTGGTGGGAAATGTCAAGAGATTTCTTTCCTTGATATTTTCATTGATATTTTCATCTTGGTATTTTCAAATTATAAGAAATTTTACTTACTGCAAGCATTTTGCAAGCCCAAAGCCCAGAAACCTCTAAAAAAGCAGATGTTTCAGTTTGAAAACTTCCGTGTAAGGAAGCTCACTGCAATCAATGCCCTAAATTTTTATATTACCCTGTGCATGGCATTTCCGGCACATATGTCCATGAAATCAGAAACGCATGCCCTGAAGGTTGCAATCATACAGAAAGCAGACCCTATAAAAGAAAAAATCCATTTCAGCTATTATCGGCTGGCTAAAGGTATCTCAAGCATACTGTCGTATGTAAAAGAAGGGATCAGGCTATGGTTTCGGACAAAACGTCCGATATACCGTCAACTTTGCCTTAAGCTGGTCGCTTAAATAGATAAAAGAATAACTCTCCCAAGTAGTGAAAGGAATCATCCATTTATTATTTATCTCCTTCTTCTATCATATAGAATAATTATAATTCAAACATTTAGAATTGTTATTATATTTGTGGTGTATGTCAACAACTTTTTTTCTTTTTAATTCTACCAGCAGACAGCATCTCTTTTTATGCAAGGTTATCATTTTATCAACTGTATAAGCACGCAAAAAAGCACCAGCCAACTAAGTGACTGATGCTTCTCACATCTGATATCCTTTATTTTTTATAAACTGTATTCCCTTTTGCAATCACTTCAACAAGCTGAAGTTCCTGGTCGAGAATACAAAGATCCGCATCATAGCCTTCTTCAACCTTACCTTTTCCCTTAAGACAAAGAATATCTGCTGGATTCGATGTAATTGTAGAAATTGCTATTTCTAAAGGAATTTCTGTTTTAAATACACATTCCTTTACTTCCTTCAGAAGGCAGCTGGACTGTCCAACGCCCATTCCAAGGAATTCGCCATCACTACTGTACATCGGAAGGCTTCCCTGTCCATCAGAAGAAATTGTCATGCGGTCAGGATTTACTCCTGCATCTAACATCCGTTTGATACCATTACATACACGTACCTCATCACAGATAGTTTCCCAATAGTCAATATCTTCATTTCCAGTAAAGTCTACTGCTCCGCCTTTCAGTGCATACTCAATCGACTTGCCAAAAAGCATCTCATTTCGATTGATATGTGTTGGCAGTATTTGAGTTGCCGGTATCTCTGTCTCATCGACTACTCGTTCAATCAGATCTAAGCATCTCGGACTATCGCCCAGATGAACATTTACAATGCCAGCTTTCCCGGAAAGAACACCACCAAGCCTTGTATCCGCAATGACACGTGCAAATTCCTCGAAAGTCGGCTGTGAAGAACGATGATCAGAGATCGCGATTTCTCCCGTTCCAATGATTTCCTGAATCATCATAATATCTTTCACAATACTGTCAGTCAACGTGCGGACCGGAATCTGATAACTTCCGGTATAACAGTATGCAGACATTCCCTGCTCATTCAATCCTTTTGTCTTTGCAACCAGTGCACACATATCACGACCGATTCCATCTGTTCCAAGGCAGCCAACAACTGTTGTTACTCCAAACTTCGTAAGTCCTTCCATAGTTGCTTCCGGAGTACGATTGGCGAATCCACCTTCGCCACCGCCTCCGAGTACATGAACATGACTATCAATGAATCCCGGAGTTAAAAGTAACCCCTCTCCATTGATCATTTCTGCCTCAGAAAGAAATCCGTCTGCGGATATAGAACCTGCATCTTTAATCTTGACAATCTTATCATTGATTGTAAGTACATCTTTTTTCCCCAGATGCTGTGGGGCATAAACATCAATATTCTGAATTAATTTCATCATAAATCACTCTCAATTATCAAATGTATGTTTTAGAATCCAATTCCAACTGCAATAAGAACTGTAATGATTGCACCAATCATTAATACGCCAAGGAATTTCCACATGAATTTAATCCAGTTAGACCACTCAATCTTTGCAATTGCAAGAGATCCGATCAGACATCCGGATGTAGGAACAATCAGGTTTGTAAATGCATCACCAAGCTGGAATGCAACTACAGCTGTCTGACGCGAAACACCTAACAGGTCTGACAGCGGAGCCATGATCGGCATTGTGATGGCAGCCTGTCCTGTTCCGGATACAACGAAGAAGTTAAATACGGACTGGAACAGATACATAAGTACGGCTGCAACTGCTCCGGAAACTCCAGACAATGCATTTGAAATATTATACATAATTGTATTAATAACTGTAGGTGTTGTCGGATCAGAACCACCAAGAACCTGCATGATTCCCTGTGCCATAGCAACGACAAGGGCAGCACCGATCAGGTCTTTTGCTCCATCTTTGAAAGATGTTGCAATATCATTCAGTTTCATATCATTCAGTTTAAAGATAACTCCAAACACACCGGAAACAATTCCCATAATAAAGAACTGTGTTGCAATCTCCGGCATGTAGTATCCCTGAGTCATAACTCCCCAAACTACCCATACTACTGTAGCAGCCAGTGTCAGAAGAACTAAAATGTGTCCAAGACCAAATGAATGTCCTTCGTCAATTCCTGTTTTTTCATTCTGCTCACGGAAATATGAATCCGTCTTATATGCGATTGAGATTGTCGGATTCTTTTTAATCTTTGATGCATAGAACATAGTCATTCCACAGCCGAGTGCTGTAAATACGACCCACATTACCATACGGAATCCTGCACCGGAGAATACGTCAATACCTGCAATACCCTGTGCAATGCCTACAGAGAACGGATTCATCCAAGATGAACCGAAACCAATCTGTGTGGCAACATAAGTAACAAGAACTGCGATAACTGAATCATATCCAACTGCTACAAACAACGGACAAAGAATCATAGTAAACGGAAGCGCTTCTTCTCCCATTCCGAAAACTGCTCCACCAAGAGAAAACAGTACGAAAAGTATCGGAATCAGTAGTTTTTCTGCTCCCTTGGCCTTACGGATCAATCCGATCAATCCAGATTCAATCGCACCTGTACGGATCATGATACCAAATGCACCACCTACTACCATAAGGAATGCGATAATCTCGATTGCAGAACTATTTACGATTCCGTTATACATATAGTTGAAGAATCCTGTTCCACCATCTCCGCTAAAGAGTGCTACTCCTTCTGTTACTACATTTCCTGCATCATCTGTCAGATACTGGAAACTTCCGTCTTTGATTACTGTACGGGTTTTCTCAACACCATTGATCATGTACGAAATATCCTGTGTTTCGTAAAATCCCTTTGGTACAAGAAATGTCAGAAGTGCTGCGATAACGACTACTAAAAAGATGATAATGTAGGTATCTGGCACTTGGAATCCCTTGTTAAAGGACTTTAGCCCTTTTTCTTCTTTTTGGCTCATTTTTGAGTCTCCTTCCCGTTTTTTGATATACCATATTAGTCTACCATAGAATGCTAAAAAGCCAACTAAAAATTTACATGTTTTTTGTCATTTTCCTGTATTTTTATACACCAAAAATGGAATTGGCTCTGGTAATGCAAATCATAACCACTGGCTTAGCCAGTGATTAGACTGCGCCTTCCGGAACCTGCGGAAAGGCCAGATCCTCAATCGTGCCATACTGAAGAGCCGCATTTCTCTCATCCTCTGCCCAAAGTTTGCTTGGATGATTGGAAAAATTGATAAACATAGTAACATCCCCCTCATTTTTATCTCTATCTTATCTTAAATCCTCTTTCTTCTTCACAGGGAATCTCTGTGATCTCCATATCCGTCACGTTGATCCATCTCTGCTGCTGAATCCGAGCTAACATTTCCCGAATGGAAGCTTCGCTTCCCTGCACTTCCATCTCCACTCTTCCGTCCCACAGGTTCTCCACCCAGCCGGCCAGGCCAAGGGACTGGGCGATATAAAAGGAACGGTAGCGGAAACCGACGCCCTGGACATCACCTGAAAAAAAGATGTGTTTTCGTACCATAATTTACATCTCCTCCGGATACTGAAATCCCCATTCTTTTCTGAATTCCGTCATCATATCCATCACATCTTTTGTATAATCCAAATGCATGCATTCTGCATCCCCACGGATGGCTTTCTCCATATCCGCCAGCTCATAGGCCAGCGCATCTGCATGCTCACCGGTCTGAATCACTTCCGTTTCTCCGGAATCTGTATAGGTGATTCTCGCTTCCCAGGCTCTCGGATATTCCATGATTTCTATATATCCCTTTTCACAGGATACCATGCCTCTTTTCGGCTGCTTGGAATGCAGCGACAACATGACAGATGCCATCTGGCCTTCCTGATTCATCAGCAGCAATCCTGCCTGTTCATCCACTCCTGTAGGTGCCGGTTTTACCTGGGATAAAAGCTGATCCGGCTTGGAATCCATAAACCACCGAATAAAGGAAAGCGCGTACACCCCGATATCCAGCATGGCACCTCCTGCCAGGTTTTTATTAAAAAAGCGGTTGTTCATATCATATTCTTTGAAGCTTCCAAAATTCATAGTGATCAGATTCACCTTTCCAAGTTTCCCTGACTCAAGAATTTCCTTCAGCTTTTTATAAATCGGCATATGATAAATCGTCATGGCCTCACCTATGACAACACCCTTTTTATCCGCCAGAGCAATTGCCTCATCCAGTTCCCGACTGTTTAAGGTGATAGATTTTTCGACCAGAATGTGCTTTCCATTCTCAATTGCCCTGCGCATAAAATTAATATGGGTATTATGGGGAGTTGTGATATAGATTACATCAATATCCGGGTCTGTAAACATGTCATTATAATTATCATATACCTTTTTTATCCCATATTTTTCTGCAAATGCAACCGCTTTCTCATTGGTTCTGTTACCCACCGCATCGATGTTTCGCCCGTTTTTCTTTAAGGCCACGGCCATTTCATTTGCAATCACTCCGGTTCCAAGAACTGCCCATCTGATGTTCTGCATGTATCTCTTACCTTTCTTTATCCAACTAGCACTCCACCGCTACCTTAATCACTCCATCTTTCTTGTTCTCAAAAAGCTCGTATGCATCTTCGATCCGGCTAAGCGGATAGGTATGGGTAATAAGCGGTTCCGTATCGATCTTGCCCTCTGCAATGAGGCGAAGCGTCTCCTCACAGTCGCATCCATCTACACCGCCGGTTTTAAAGGTAAGATTCTTGCCATACATATCCGGAAGCGGCAGCGTCTGGGCTTCGTCATAGAGCGCTACCACTGTGACGATTGCATTAGGCCTTGCACATTCCCAGGCTAACCGGAAAGTAGAGGATGCTCCTGCCACCTCAAGAACCACATCGGCTCCGCCGTGATCACTGTTTTTCTGAACATATTCCAGACATTCCTCCGGTGAAACGGTGTATACATCCGGATAATGCTCCTTTATAAAGCGGATACGGTTTTCATCTTTCTCGCAGACAATGATTCGTTTCGGTTTCTTTAACATTACGCATAGAAGGGTACAAATACCCGTCGGACCGGCACCGATGATCAAAACCGTATCTTCCTCCGTGATCTCAGAGATTCTCGACGCCCAATAACCGGTCGCCAGCACATCTCCCACAAACAGTGCCTGCCGGTCTGTCACTCCATCCGGAATCTTATTTAATCCCTGATCTGCAAATGGAACCCGCACATATTCGGCCTGTCCGCCATCGATACGGCATCCCAGGGTCCAGCCGCCATTCTCGTCCGTACAGTTATTTACATATCCATTTTTACAGAAAAAGCATTCACCGCAGAAGGTCTCTACGTTTACAGTGACCCTGTCCCCCGGCTTCACATGGGTCACCGCTGCCCCAACTTCTTTCACAATTCCTACCATCTCATGGCCGACTGTAATTCCAGGGACCGCCCGCGGCACACTTCCGTGTTTGATATGCAGATCACTGGAACAGATGCTGGCCAGTGTTACCTTTACAATCGCATCCCGTTCGTGCATAAGCACCGGTTTTGGTTTTTCCACTAATTCAAACTTTCCCTTAGAAATATATGTATATGCCTGCATTGCTTAACCCCCTTCTTTCTATTATTCATATTGAATCCTATTATAGGCGAAACCTGGGGTTATTAGCAAGATTTGCCGTAAAAAACATGCTTCTGCTTCATTGAAACATTCCGCGTACATGATGGCTAGTTCCAACTGCTGGCAGGCTCCGGTATCATATGTCATTTTTTCAGAAGAACGTCCAAAGCGAGTTGCCTGCGCAAGGTTCCATTTTTCAAGGATCACCTGCATCTGCTGGTTTGTCCGTTTCAACTCATCCGTAAGAACAGCCAGCTGGCTACGTAATTCTTTTTCCTGCTCCATGCTTTCAAGCAAGAGCTGCAGGATATCTTTTTTATTCAGTTTTGCCAGCTGTTCTTTTGATAACGCAAGTGCCATACGGACGATCAGTCTCCTTCGCTTTTATGGATCCAGTATAACAGAAGAAGCGAAAAAACACAAAAATCAGACCGATATCTTTTCGGTATTTTGACGGTGGAAAACTCCTGCTCCAAAAGCAGTTCTTTCTGTAGAGAATACCTTCCAGGCTGCCTGAAAACAGGTGGATCCGGCTTACTTTTCATGTAGCAGAGAAGACTGTCCACAATTCATGTTAAGCGGATAAAAAACAGAACTTTTTATCCCCATACAGGCTTTCGAATCAAACAGAAAACTTCTCTGTTTTGTACAAAAGTCACACTGGATGTTTTGGATCGATCTTATGGACAGATGGAGCTATGGAGTATCCGCTCATGAGCAGATGATACTGCTCCGAAGTGATGTTCCGGGCTTCCGCTTCCGATCGGGGCCATTGAAAAGTTCCCGCCTCCAGCCGCTTATAAATAAGCAGGAAGCCGTCTTCCTCCCAGACCAGCCCTTTGATCTTCCGGTTACTGGAACCCCAGAAGAATTTGAGCGTTAACATTTCATTTGGATCAGCTGTTACAGACCTCTGCACAGGGAACTGCTTTGGCTGCGTTACTTCAACAAAGCCGCTTTCTACAAGCAGGGCCTCTTTCACTTTGCGGAGCCAGTAATAATAAGAGTCTCATGAAAGCTGATGCTGTGCACAATAATCTTTGACAGACAGACCAGATTCGTTGCGCTCCTGAATAATAGCAGCCCAGTTTTTTACACGGATCTGTGCTGTGTCAAGTTTGGTGTTCATAATTGACCTCCTAGTGTGAAAAATGGGAAAAGTGTATTGTACAACTTTTCCAACATTATCTCAAACTTGGAGGTGTAGTTCTAGAGATGTGTGGTTTACTATTTACGATCGAAATGTTCCAAGACAAACTCAAACCAGATAAATAAGCACGACAAAAGCCCTTAGCTATGAGTTTTATACCCACAGCTAAGGGCTTTTTAGATAAATATGGATTCATTTGTTGCACAACCACCTGTCAATCATTCTCTAACCCTAAAACCACCAGATCACAAGAATAATGGCTCTCATGCAACCGTTATCAAATTGTTATCAAAAGACTTTTAAACGTGCTGCAAACCCGCATAAACGCTGGATTTACTAAACATTTTTGTTTATTCAAACTCGGCGTGTCCTTTGTTGTTCTTAACTACATTTATTTAAGTTTTATACAAATACCCACCACTTTTTACTTCAATTACATCAATTATTCTATCTTGCTGATTTTCTGTTGCCAAAATGTTGCCGCTAATACCAAAGATTTTATTCTAAGTTAAAATCTTCATAACCACATAACATAACGTATCCCACATAATCACAATACGAAGATCCGCATTTTCCACAAGGCTCACACCTTCCTGATTTTCGCTTGTTTTTATGACTTTTATTTACAATAATTCTATTTTCCTTTCTGATCTCTCCAATATACTTTCCAGAAAAATCATATAATTCATCATCATAGAATACTCCTAAAGGATTACCAGTCTTTGAATAAAGATAATCGCCTGACCGTCTGCCTATATATTTTCCGCCCCATGCCCAATAATTCATAGTCCATTCGCTCCTATCTTAATTATATTCCAGAAACAATTTCATCCACATTATCAATTATATAACTTGGTACAATATTAAATTTAATTATATCCAAAAAGTGCAGATAATCATTTTCAATATGATACGTTTCGTCTATGAATTTATACCAAGCACCATCCATTTGCGTAATTCTAACTTCATTGTGAGTTAATATTTCATTCATTTCTCTAAATAACTGCACTTTTAAATACGCATTAGTTTCAGCGTTATATAAATTTTTAACACCCTCTTTGGTATAGATATTATTTTTGAGTTCATCGTAATCAAAATCTGGAATATACTCCTTAATCTTAGATATTCCAAGAGCAATGTCTCCCGGATCAATGTCAATATATGTGTTATTCCCCAGCTTTCTCTTTATTTCATTTGCATGAATGAGGCAAGATAAAATTTCATACACAAAATCCCAATCTCCATTCCGCCCATTTAGTTCACTTAACTTTCTTAAAAAAGCCACACGGCTAACTATGTTTATATCTATATTTTTTGCAATTTCACTACACTCTATTGTAATAAGTTTCACATCAGAATTCGGGTCTATCTTATGCGCTTTAACAATTCCATGTTCATTACAAACAAAAGAAGCCTGTGCCTTTTCTTCCCCTAATTTTCCTACTACGATAAAATCTGTAATAGGCTCAAAGTCATGTGTTAAAAACAAAACTGTTTTTCCCTCTAGAGAAACATCCCGTTTTCCAATATTCTTAAACATCCTATGAAGAATAGCATACTTTTTATTAGTATCAAATGATGAAATTGGATCATCCAGTATGATTAAATCTGGATTTTGCATAACAGCATAATACATGAACAGAATTAATGCAAAAGCATTTTTCTCTCCCCAACTTAAATGATCTCGTATCTTTGTCACATCTGTTCTTTCTTCGCTAAAACATTGTTTTAATATTGTACGACTATTATTTTCATCCTCCGCAAGTATCACTAATTCATAGTTTATGCCCGCCGTTTTCAAGAACTCGTTAATATCCGTTTGCGATGCTTGTATAGTTGCTTGCATTACGCCTTTCAATGCACCCATTTCTCTTTTTAATGCTGCTGCTTCTGAACGTAATTCAAGCACCTGATCATTTATTCGCTTAATAACCTTTTCAATCTTTTCTCCACCAAAAATCTCAAAAAAATTTTTCGGAATTTCCATTTCATTAATCTGTTGATCAAGTTTAGAGATATCTGCAAGAACAATCTTCCTGTTTCCAAACTCGACAATAGCCGCAAACCGTTTTAACATTACGTCCAATTCCAATAATAATTTTTCAAGAATGGCCGATATAATATCTTCTGGAACATCTGTTTTTACATAAGATACCAGTTCATCGTACTTCTCCGGTTTAATATATATTCTCAAACTTTCAAGCAAATCTAATAAGTCTTTAAGATTTTGCGAATCAGCTTTTTTATAAGTCTTCTTAAATACCTCTTTTCTCTGATTATGTACAGACCTGTTTAATGTTTCTGAACAATATGGACAGCCATCTCCGACATCAAAGGCATCTCCTTTAGATTTCCACTCTATCCATGGAATATTGATCTCTGTATTTGTAATAAACGGTCTGTAACTATCCAGCTCTTCTGGTATATTATACAGATTACTTTTAGACAACACGCTTTTATATACACCTGTTTTACTAAGTTTTCCATTAGCATTACGTTTAAATTTGCCTGCAATTTGCTCTAATAATCTCTGCAACTCTTGTATCTCTTCATCTTGCTTCATAATATTATGTAAGGCTTGAAGATGTCGATCAAGCTGTGCCTTTTTTTGAGAATAATTAGGTGTTTTCAAAAACACTTCAAATGAATTCTGTATTACTTCATCTTCTTTAAAAACAATATCCCTGACAAAATCTTCATTAAACACCAGTATCTTTCCAACTTCCGGACTAATTGAAACAGATGCTGGATTCTCTGTAAAAAAAGACTGTAATTCTTCTATTTTTTGTGGTTCCTTTGAAAATTCTATTGCTTTTGCAATCGTTGTTTTTCCAGTACCATTTATTCCATAAAGGATGTTAAGTTTTCCATCCTCAATAGTTAATTCTCCCTCTGCAATATTATTGCAATTTTCTATTTTAATCTGGTACATTAAACGCCCTCCTCACCTGCAACTTTCAAAAATCATAAAATAATCTTTCACTCAACACAGTATATTAGATTTCCAGAAACATTTGGTTTCCCTCCAAAAACTCTTCTATCTCTTTTAAATATTTTTCACAATCGGCTAAATTTTTTTTCATTCTCTTAACCGTACATTCCCACACAATCAGACACTTAATCCCTTTATCCTGCAATTCCATTCCGACAACATAATCTCTTTTTACATTCGCTTCAAATTTCTTCTGCCAGAATTCAACTCTTGATTTTGGCATATACGCATATTGACAGCCAGAATGTCTGTGCCAGAAGCATCCGTGAACAAAAATAGCAGTATTATATTTACGCAAATAAATATCCGGGTGTCCTGGTACTTTACCGGAATTAAGACTGTATCTGTATCCCTTCGCAAAAAGCAGTTTTCTGAAATACACTTCCGGTTTTGTATTCTTTGAGTGGATAGCCGCCATGTTCTTACTTCGTTCCTCCGGGCTTCTTATATCCATCTTATTTGCCCTCTATTGTTTTTACATACTGAACAAACCGGGCCAATGTCCATATTCTGTCTCTGCGATCCTTTGGATATGTCGCTATATAAGGTTTCGGTACAACCAGTATAACATTCTCCGTCTGCATTTCATCCATCTGTGCCCCGGATATTCCCTGTTGAAGCGTACACAGATATTTCGGCTTGTCCCGCAAGCGATCTGCTTCGTTCAGCACCTGCCTCCACCTGTCTTTACAGGTTGTTTTTGCTGCCAGAGAAATAATGTAATCTGTTGAAAAATCATAGTCATGATATGCCTCCTGTGAGGGAAACAAAAAATCCGGCTTCTTATTTCCCTCCGTAACGGCCTGCGATGAATACTCTATACCATTCCCGTCAAATATTGCCGATAAATGATGTTCAAGGCTTTTACCCGCCCGACTTTTTCTGCGATTCAGCACTACATTAGCAACTCTTACAAATTCGTCCACCGACTGAAATCCTTTTGTAATTATATCGCCATATCTTGCATATTCCAGTGCCCTGAAAAGAGTATATTCCATATTTGTCCAACTGATAATTTTTTCATCAGGGTTGGTAAGAATATATTCCACATGATCATATGCCTTTTCTTCAATCGTTCTTGCCGCCGCTGACATTACATCCGATGCCGGGAAATCCACATCAAGTCCGCTGATAAACTCCTGTATTGCCAGTTTTTCCTGTGTTTCTGACGATATTTTCCCGGTATCAATAAGACTGTTCGTTTCTGTAGGACTGATTCCAAATGTGTCAAAAAATTCTTCTATTTCCTCATCCGTTTCCAGAAAATATCCGCAATAATCAAAATCCGTCTGTTGTGTAAATACAAATAACGCTCCTGTCTGCTCAGGCTTCAAAAATGGAAATCCTCTTCCAAATCGTGTGATTCTCAGCTCATTTTTACTTTCATAGTATGTAAAACAGCTTTCTGTTTCAAAATCATCCTGCCATCTGACCTTCACTGTCCTTTTGGGGATTCCCGTCTGTTCAAGTTCCTGTTTGCTGAACATCATTTCCACAGCTGATTTTGAAATCAAAATACCAGACTGATGACCGCCTGTTGCGCCCGTATCATTTGCAGAAAGAAATTTACAAAATCCTTTTTCACTGTTAAGGACAGATTTTATCGCCTGTCCTGCGTATCCTGTAATCATCTAAATCACCATCCTCTGTAATTCTTTTCCCTCTGCCAAGTCCATTTCTTCCATTTTCTTTACTATCAGCTTTGCTACGTTTTCCATCAGCGGCACTACGACAGAATTTCCGAACTGCTTATATGCCTGTGTATCAGATACAGGGATTTTGAAATCATCCGGAAAGCCCTGTAATCTCGCACATTCACGCGGTGTCAGCCGCCGGGGATTTTTGCTCTCCTGTGCAATCAGTATTTCCGAACCGTCTTTGTAATATCTCGCGCTGATTGTTCTTGATACACCATCCAATGGAGCAATACCATATCCAAATCCATTTCCTGCAGCTCTGTGCTTTGCTGCATAATTTTGAAGATATGTCCAGAGTTTATCTGACAATGTATATTTCGCATCAACATTTTCATCCAGAATATCCCGCATAACAGGTTTTGGAAATTTAGGTGTCAGCTTAAAATCAAACTTTACATTTTTCCTATACTTCTGACGGTCAAATCCCACAATAAGAATACGTTCCCTGTGCTGCGGCACATAATTCTGTCCGTCCAGTACAGAATAGAACACATTATAGTCCAATTCTTCCAATGATTCCAATATCACTTTAAATGTTCTGCCCTTATCATGGCTACACAGATTTTTTACATTCTCCAGCATAAAGGCTTTTGGTCTTTTTTCTTTTAATATCCTGCAAACATCAAAGAAAAGCGTTCCCTGTGTTTTATCCTCAAATCCTGTCGCTCTGCCAAGACTGTTCTTTTTGGAAACACCCGCAATGGAAAATGGCTGACAGGGAAATCCGGCTACCAGAATATCGTGATCTGGTATAGACGAAGCTGGCACCTGCGTAATATCTCCCTCCGGCTGTTCTCCAAAATTAGCAAAATATGTCTGCTGACTGTATTTATTCCACTCATTGGAATAAACACAATGCCCGCCGGCCCTCTCAAAAGCAATTCGCATTCCACCTATTCCGGCAAACAAATCAATAAATGTAAACTGACGGTCTTTCACTGCTTGCTGCTTTCTTCTCATATCAGTAACATAATACGCAACTGCCTCTCTCACACAGTCCTGCATTGTCTGTTCCATCATCACAGAATATGCGTTCAATTCATTATATAACTCATCATCAACCCTTAAATGTACCTGTTTCATTCACATCACTCCTGGGAAATATTTTATACCTGATTTTTCCCTTATTATACTATCAAACCAACTCAAAATCAAGCAAAATTCATCGAACATATATTCTTTTTTAATTTTCTACCAGCCAGTCAGGAGTAAACTTCACGGCTACGCCGCTCTTGACTAACTGGCGGATGATTCGCTTCATGGCAGCTAAGAGGGCTTTAAGCAACCCTCCGCTTGTCAACGGGCTTCCAGATTGTGCTTTCTCCTTGCAGCCCGTTTCTGCTCGGCTTCTATCTGTTCCTGCTGCTTTGCCCGGTTAATCAAAGCATTAACCTGTTCAGATCCGACCACAGTTTT
>ERZ773104.969-NODE-969-length-41693-cov-4.281810_pt1 | contig 41693 bp, 55 predicted proteins | sample MGYA00511920_ERZ773104 | MGnify/ENA primary metagenome ERZ773104 (study PRJEB29015, sample SAMEA2737857) | human gut metagenome | biome: human gut; feature: human-associated habitat; material: faeces | place: China | collected 2012 ... | reverse complement strand
ATAGCTTATTTACTTGTTGGTTTTTTATTTTGTTTGCTAATTTGTTTTTCTTTCAGACGAGCATCTACACTGGCTTTATTCTTATCAAATTCCAGTCTCTCTCTGTCAAGCTGTAATCTCTTGTCAAATTCTCTAATTTGCTCATCCAATTTAGCCTTAGCCTCTGGTGAATATTCTACATCCTCTGATGTCTCTTCATTAGCAAATGCCTGCATCTGAGCTATCAGTAGTTTGGTTTCATTATCCAGTTCATTAGCTTTGGCTCTCTGGTCAAGCTCTGCCTGCTTCATTTGCATATTAGCCTGAACAGCTTGTTGTTGTGCTTGCATTTCAGCTTGCTGAGCTTCAGCTTGTCTTTCCATTGTCTTTCTTTCATCATTCTCAACCATTCTTTGCTTTTCTGCAATAGAGGCTGAGCTGAAGAGTTTCATAATGGTACTGAAAGTCAGTTTATCATTCTGAAGAGCTGCTTGAGCAAGTGCATCCAGTTTGCTATTAAGCTCCTGAGAAGCATTGGAGTTATCCACTACAAGACCATAGTCATTTTCAGCGAATTCATCACCTTCAATTTCCATGATTTGTGAAGACATGTCTGAAAGAATATACTGGAATTTCTTCTTCTGTCCTTTCAGGGCTATCTTTGCTGTCTCTAAGAAGCACTCAAGGGCTCTTCTCTTAACATCCTCATGGGTTACAAACAGCCACTCTGTAATGTGAGACGATTGAAGAGTAGCTCTTTCAACACCTCCTACAGTCTCTCTGTTTGAAATCTGACCTTCTCTCTGCTTGGAAATACCTGCAACTTCAGCCATCTCCATCTTAATGAACTCCAGCAGATTGATATGCTGTTGGATGTAGTTGCCAGTCTCAGCATCAATAACTCCTCTTGAATTAGAAGCAAATGCACCAGCCAGTTTTCCTGTGGCTGCACCATAATTACCCTCCTTGAAGGAGTCTTTTACAGCAAGGTGATTTACCTTTGCATAGTACATCCATTTCTCTACTGTCCATCCTTCAGGCACTGAAGCAATGTCAAGCTCCATGATTTTACCCCAGTTAGCAGCTATAGCCTTATTCAGTCTGTCATGAATTACATCATACAGATAGTTGTAAGGCTTCATCATATCTACTAAAGAGTAGGCTCTTTGGTCACCTATATTATAAATGGAACCTATGATTCCGAAGTGACATCTTGAAGGGTTTGAAAGTCTGTTGTACTGAATTGGCTTAGGTCTCATATTCACATAGACGTCTCTACCAATCTTGGTACCTTCCCAGGCTTCATTTATCCAGAATATCTCTTCTTCCTCTCCCATTTCTACCTTAGTCTGATAGGTCTCAGGATAGAAATTATAGACTGTCTCTCCGGTCTGAGGGTCATAGGATTTTACTTTCTTAATCTTTCTTCTTGATTTCCAGTACATTCTAAGTACTCTGACATTACCTGCAGAGTCATAGTAGAGTTTACTACCACCGAATGTACCAAAAGGAAGGAACATATTCTCCACATCAATATACTGTGGGTCCACGAAGTCTGCAAATACAAAGTTATCTCTTTCATCGTAGTTATCCATACCATCAGTGGTTTCACCTTGATTAGGAAGATTTTCGATATAGGTCATATCTGCAGGAGTGAGGACATCATAGTATGTATCTATAATTCTACCTGGAGACCAGTAGTCTTCGAGAAGAATTATATCAGCATCTTCTATCTTGTTGGAATATCCAGATTTGAATACTCTCACCTTCATAGGATTGAGCTTTTCTATAACAGGTTCTCCACCTACTATATCACACTGATAAATCTCCTCAGCAACTGTCATGGCATCTACAAACCCAGCATTGAATATCTGAGGCATGTTGTACTCCTTCGAATAGTGGTTAAGAAGTGCATTAGCTCTGATTTCTCTTGCATCCTGCCACTCATAAGTAAAGTAGTCATTCAGCTTCTCAAGCTCTGCATTGAACTCTTCCTCAGACTGAGCAGTGTTCTGAACCATCTCCTGTAGTCTTGCAAAAAGTTCCTTCTTTTTATTATTCTCTATCTCGGAAATTGCGAGAGGATTTGTCACTATTACTCTAAAATCAAAGACTCTCTTCGACTCTTCCCCTCTAAGAACATTAATCTTAGAGTTCATGATGGGATAGTGCTGAATCTTGTCAGGAATATAACCAGCTTTGACATCTTCTGGGTTAAGGATAATCTCCATATCCTCCATGTGAATCTTGCCATTGAGCAGGTCATAGTTAATCCTTTTATGTAATACTGACCTTCTTACAGGACTGTAGTTGAAGAAAGTTCTGTTCTCTGCCCAATCAAGGTGTTCCTTTCTCCATGTTTTTGTCTTCTTGGAGAAGGATAATTGTTGCCTTGGTAATTGTATAAATTGGGGCATTACTTAAATGTTTTGATTTGTGCAAATATAAGTAAAAATATTCAGACAAACAATAGGCTAAGGAAAATTGTTAGATTCCCTTAGCCTTTTGCCTAAATTTACTGACTTAATAGTCTCTCAGCTATCACATTCTTTTTCCTCTCAGGTTTATAGTTGGTCTTGAAGAATGGGTCATCTGCAAGAGTCTTTCTCTTAGTGACTTGCATCTTCTGAACATCACCACTATATAGAATCATTCTATCCTCCCTGAGCAGCATAAGCATACCTAATGAAGACACACGGTCGAAGTTACCCTCACTATTCCATTGGATAAGCTCCTTAATCAGAGCCCTCTGTCTTAGCCTGAAGAGGTTAGGAATCTGAACCTCTGTGGGTTCTCCATCCACATTCATTATAGTATTGACTGGTTTGAGCAGCCAATCCCTGATAAGAGTTCTTGCGAAGTTATTGATAGGTAAGGTAGCTTGTACACCTTTGGCTTTATTACCATAAGGGGTACCCTTAATCATGTCCTTATCTTTGAGATATTCCAGAGTATCAGTAAGAACAGAAAGAGAGTTAACTTTACTGAAATAAGCAAAAATACCTTTCTTGTTGTTCTCATAGTTTAGTTTTGCATTATAAAATAAACACAGTCTTCTTAACTGCTCATAATAATCTTCTGCAAACCTCGGCCTACCTGTATACTCTGCTACTATCTGGTCAGTCCATAAATCAAGTACAAAAGCAGACTGAAGAGAAGCTGTTTCAGAAGAGTCATCATCTACAGGGTCACAAGAAGCTATATATCTTCCCTGAGGGATTACAAGCCCTTCATCCGTAGATATCTTCTGAGGCATTTGGAATATCTCTACAGCACCATCGAGTTTATTGTCCTTGTGAGGGAATTCCCTGATAGGGTCTCCTACAGTAGGATTGAACTCTATCTTTCCATTACTTAGAGTAAACTCACCTACATATACATCATTCAGTTCTGCAGGATTTGAGTCTATTTGTCCTAATCTTTCAAGAAGGTCAGTTACAGGGAAGATATTCCTCTTGGTTCTAAGAATAGCTTCCGAGGGAGTAATAGGTACCTCAGCAATAGTCTTGACAATAGTATTGGGGTCAGTAGAGTTATACTTTACCTTGTATCTATCAAGGAGTATCTCAACTAAAGATTTGGTTACATCTGATACTCCATCTTTATTATAGGAACCCTCTCTATTTACATAGCCTGGAAAAAAGAATACAAACTTGGGCTTACCAGCAGAAGTCTTGTCATAGACATTGGGAAGAGCATACATGTCATAACCTGTAGGGTTATACATAATCTCTTGAGCACCAGCAAAGTCTGAGTCTTTATCACCAGCAGTACCCTGCAAGTACATAATTCCGAAGACAAGGTTACCATCCCTGACAGATGGTCTCATTACAGTGTAAAGGTCTGAAAGATTAGGGAATGAACCGAACTCCTCAATACCAAGAAATACACTTCTTTTACCTCTAAGCTTTGCAATGTTGTCTTTTGAAGTTACACCAAGCACCTCATTCTTAGTACCCATCTTAGTACCTGTCTCAAGGTCCTGATAGCCCATAATCCAGTTCATCTTGTCAAGAGAACTCTTAATTCTTCTTGCAGGAAACTCTGTATTCTGAGCACAGAAGTCAATCATTGTTTCAAACTTATTGAGGGTACCATCCTTTGTAAGATACTCTTTCTGGTAAGCTGTGATAGTACTTCTGGTGTCCTTGTGAGCTTTTCTATTCTCTCCCAATACGAAGTTATGAGCCAGAATAGAACCCATACAGTAAGATTTGGACTTACCTCTGGAAGCTAACTCTGCACCATTCAAAGCACCTTTCCAATCATTATAAAGACCACCACTTCTGGCTTGGTCAATATAGTGGAATCTCCAGTAAATACCTTCCCAAACTTTAGGAAAGTCTGTAATACGGTCAGCCTGAGCAGTTCCCTCTCTTTGGTCTGACATGATGATAGGACAATAATTGAGATAGAAATACATATATCCTGGTATCCATTCACCATCTGAAGGTCTTACCATTCCATCCCAACATCTGTCCCTCTCTCTTCTTATCCATTTACCATACTCTGAATTGGGATTACCATTGGGCTTGAGGAAAGTATAGCATCCATGCTCTTTAAAATGAAGTGCAGACTCTCTGAAATAGTCCATATCTTCAAGTATATGAGGCTTGCACAGGTCTACTATAATCCTTCCTCTTTCATCCCTTGGTCTATCCTTGGCTCTTTCCCTGGTAGGACTGATGAGGTTCTGAATGAATTGGACATTGTTTATAATGTCCAGTAATTCATCTCTTACTTCCTCAGGCAAAGAGGCCAGTAATTCATCAGTAATTGGTGTCTGATATTGGTTGAATGTCCTCTCCATTTATTACTCTCTTCCAATTATCTGATTTAACGAAGTATATAATCTGAGTAGTGAGCATCATATCCACAGTTGCCAGATAGTCATCTCTTCTTGGATTATAGGTCAATTCAAAGTAAAATGCTTCTACAGGATGCTTTCCAGGCTTTATATAAGCCACTATCCACTTAGTCTTGGATAATCTTCCAAAAGAAATATCTTGGGAATTCGAGTATATTTTGAAAAATCCGGAAGCCGATATTCCTCTTATCTCTCTTTCATGTTCCAATACTCTGTTCAATCCTTCTACTATCGAATTAATCATACTAATCCAAATTATCCTCGAACACTTTCTTCTCTCCCTGGCCTCTCATCCTTGAACTGTCAAGAATCTCAGCATTCAGAGACTTCTCAGCTGCCTGTAAAGCCTTTATAAGCTCAGGTACTTTAGTAAGTGCATCAGCAGCATCCTTGATAGCCTTAGGCATTTTAGAGGGGTCTACTTCTTCGAAAGAAAGAGTTCTCAGTTGTTTTCTAATATTGTTTATAGCAAATCTTGCATCATCAAGGAGACCTGCTGAGGCAGTCACTGTAAGCTTCTTATAAAGCTCCATAGCCTCATTTATAACTTTATCAGGGGCCCAGGACTCTCTAAGTCCTTCTCCCTTTTTAATCTCCTCCATTCTGGTCTCTTCATCTATGATAATCATATACTCTGACCTGGGGTCACAGTAAAAGTAGATGAAAGCCAGTTCTGAGAGTGCCTTATTTTTATCTTCGGACTTATCTCTCTCCCATATCTTTTTGAAGGGCTTGAGTATAAGTGCTTCAGGAGAAATCACTACTCTATGTCCCTCATATTTGAATAATCTCATAGTCTTTTAATAAAAAAGGGGAAGTAAAACTTCCCCCTACTCAACAACTCCTTCAGGAAGTTGCCCATCATCTTCATAGTCATTGATAATGTAGAGAATATCATTCTCCTCAAGGAGCATAACTTCCTCTCCATCCACTTCCATGGTAGGGAAATCAAATCCTACAATTTCTTTCTTATATTGCTGTACATCCTCTCTGAGAGAGTTTTTCTGAGCAACCTGCTTGAACTTGGCATATTTCATAGGGTTAATGGCAATAATATCACCTGGTACTACCAGTCTTACCATATTACCTACAGCAAGTACCTTCTGGTACTCCTTAATCATGATTTTAGCCTTCGCAGGGTCTATAATGTCTGTGTTGTCAATCTTCTCAGGTTCCGTATATTTATCACAGGTAACCAGAATCTTCGTATACACAGGTGTCAGTTTCTTAATCTTTAGCATCTTTTATTAAAACTTTTAAATATTCAAGCCTTCTCCTTATCTTGAGGATTTTATCTCTTGTAGTATATAACTTACCAAGAGAAGGTATATTGAAACTTGTTCTTAGTTTATTGAATTCCTCCTCACTAAGTTCCTCTTTAAGAGGCAGAGCTTCTACTGTATTTCTTATGAACTGCCATTGAGATTGATAAGCCTCTTTTACTACCTCCACAGGTATTCCCATCTCAGCAGCTACTTTAGCATATATCTCATTCATTGTTCATATCGAAGTATAACAGTAGTTTGAACTCTTTGGCATCTTCTGGAAGTTGAGGAATGAACCTTTTGTTGATTCTACCATCCACAATCAGCTTATTTTTTCTAAGCTTCCCCATTATGACTTGGAAATGAGGCAGAGTTATATTACACTCTGCCCTTACTTTCCTTTTGGTATCCTCACTCATAACCACCTTATCAAGGATTTCTTCATCCTTAATAACCTTAGAAAGCTCATATCTTTGCTTTACCAAGGAGGTTATTACATCCATTTCCCTCTCTGTGAGTTTATGAATGGGAGATAAAAACATAAACCAATATCTAAAAAATCTTGTATCCAGAGTTGTTGGGATTCTTACTATAGCATCTATTTGTTTCCCTTTCATATATTACTTTTGTAATGTATTAATCTATGACAATTTGCACATACTAACTGGCACTTTTCCAGCTCTAATAAGGCTTTAGCTCTACTAAGTCTAATAGCATCTGCAGGGCCAAACTCTTTAGTATTTGGGTTTATATGATGGAAATCAAAACAGGCTGCATTTTCCCCATTATACTCAAATCCACATATCTCACACTTACCTCCTTTTAGCTTAATATATTCAGCTTTTCGGGATTCTCTCCTATTTAGTACTTGTCGTATTTGAAACTCCCTTGTCTCTTTATAATAAGATTTAATTTTATCTGGATTTGCTTTTCTGTAGATAGCAGATTTTTCTTTCTTTTCTTCTTTATGAATCTGATAATATTCCTTAGCTTTACTAAGAATTTTTGCCTTATTATTTTGATACTTTAGTTTAAGATAATTCTTTCTTCTTTCGGTATCTTTATATGGCATATCAAATTATTTTTCAGTTTCCTCAGGAGTCTCTTCCCCAAACATAATCAGCTCAATCTCTGATTTGCACTTATTCTCAAAGCTTTCATCAAAGACACCCAGCTCTACTACTTTGAACAGATAATCAAGCTTCTTGAACATAACTTGGTCACCCATCTGCTGCATTCTTGCAATCAGCTGCTTTTGCTGGACCATTAATGTAATATAAGCCTGTCTCTGCTTTTCAGGAGAAAGTGCTTCAAACTCCTCTCCCAGTTTTTTCATCTCTTCCATATTATTGAATGAATTTATGTCCATACTGTTGTTCATACTTCTCTTCCCATTCCTGGATAGAGGAAGTCTCTATATCTGTACTATTACAGTTGTCACAAAACTCCAAGCCATTTACCTCTCTTATCTTCAGAGATAGACAGTGGGCACAGTAATATACAGGTTCCTCATTAAAGCTCTGCCCTTGGATGGGTGAGTCTGGTCTTGATGTCTGCATAAATACCTTTCTTAATTGTGTTCAACCCACGTCCACTTCTGGACTTATCCTTTCTATTGTTAAAAGGTCTCCTCGGAGCTACATATCCATAGGGAGTTACATACCCCTTTCTAATAGCTCTGGCTATAGACTTGAACTGTCCTACACCTTCAAAACTTTTGAGCATCAGATTATTAATGCTAATCTCATCATTCGAAGGCTGTATATTCTGATTGTCTTTCATCTAAAATTACATATTTAGAGGTAAATAGTAGACCTGCCACTGAGATAGCATTCTTAAGAGCAGTATAAACTACCTTGGTAGGGTCTTGTGTACTTGTATTGGTTTCACCAATAAACTTCTTGGGAGCTCTACAGAGTTCCTGAATAATTATAAGAGCTGCCTCTTTTTCATTAACCTTAGTGGTGATAGCAGGTCCTGTGTGCTTAGTCTTTTCTGCTGTAAGCCTTGAAGAAAATCCAAGGAAATGTGCTGCATTATCCAATGCTACTCCTCCAGCAGGTACTACTCCTTCCTTGAGAGCTGCCTTTACAGCATGAATTACATCATCCAGTTTGTCCTTAATCTCAAGAGATTCAGCCTCTGAAGATGCACCTACATGAATATAACCAATACTACCTGCAAACATAGCCAATCTTTCACTGGCTTTCTCTGCTAAAGTCCTATCCGTCTGAGTCTGAACCAAATCTTCCAGAAATGCCAGATGTCTCTTATAAACCACTTCATCGTGTGAAAGACCTCTAAACTCCGTATCATATCTACCTACAATAACTTTTTCTGCATTTCCTACAAGATAGGGGGCACTCAGGTCTTTATCATTCTTAACAGCCCCTGATGCTATTCCTAAGTCCTGGAAGAAATCATCCTGTCTCTCATTGGAATAGGGAGCCTGAATTACACATCCTTGAATAACTCCATTCAGAACATTGGTAAGAAACAACTCAACCACTGTATTATCTACTTCGGGGACTATCAACAGAATAGGTCTATCCTCATTCTTAGCCTCCTGAAGATAAGGAATAATTTCCTTGTAGTCTCTAATTACTCGTCTGGCAATCAGAATCTTACAGTTGTCAAGGGTTATAGATGACTGCCCATTTACACAAAACATGGGTGATACATACCCTCTGTCTATCGAAATACCTTTAATGACCTGTGTATGTACACCCAAAATCTCCGAGTTCCTTACAAACACTATGCCATCCTTACCAATCTGTGTAAATAAATCAGTTACTTTCTCAGCAATGTCTACATCTCCATTAGCTGAGTTAAGAGCTACCTTCATCAGAATCTCTCTGTCTGATGGCTGAATGGGAGTAGAAATTGACTTTAGATAATCAATGACTTCATTTACATACTTTTCAAGATAAGTCCTGAGCTCAAAAGGATTCAAAGAATGACTTTTAATAGCACCGATACTTATCTGTGAGGCCAGATTAGCCAAAATAGTAGTGGTTGTAGTACCATCTCCAACTTCTTTCAGAGTCTTGATAGCTGCATCTTTGATAAGTGAAGCTCCAATATTCCAATCAGGTCTATTGAACTCCACAGACTTAGCAACAGTAACTCCATCTTTGGTAATGTGAGGTCTCCCTTCCTCATCTTCAATTACCACATTTCTGCCTTTAGGTCCATAGGTGGACCCAACTACCTCAGCAACTTTAGACATTCCCTCAAGAATGCCATCCATTACTTTATCATTCCCAATAAGTTTATTCATAGTAGACTAAAGCTATTTGATTTACAGGTAGCTGCAGAATACTTACAATCTGCTCTTTCTTAATTCCTTTTTCATTGACTACTCTTTGCATAGTCAATGTACTATCGAAATAAAGAATCTTCATCTTCTCTTCCATATTAGTTGCGGGGACAGGTAATGCTCCTGCGGAGTTTAGCTTATGAGACTAAATTGAAGACTTCTTCTCCCCGCATAAAGAGCAAGTAGAGAGAATCGAACTCTCATATCCAGTTTGGAAGACTGGCATAATAACCATTATACTATACTTGCTTTTTGTAGAGTTACAGTATCTACCCAGCATTGCACTGACTCCTATCCATGAATTACAAGTCTTCTGATAGGTCTCTCAAGGAAAGAGAGAAAATAACCAGCTTCGGAGAGCCCCCACTCAGAGTCGAACTGAGGATACCTGATTACAAATCAGGTGTTTTACCACTAAACTATTGGGGCAGTAGCCCAGGAAAGATTCGAACTTTCACTTTACAGGGTTTAAATCTGATGACTCTACCAGTTGGCCTACTGGGCCTTATAACTATTCACCCAACTCAAAGAGGTATTTGTATTTACCTACATTGAATATGAAGGTTTCAGTTTCAGATTTCAAACCAACCCAGACAGTCTCTTTAGGCATATTCTCATAGAAGGGAATAGTCTTCTCAAGGATGTACTTTACCAGTACTGCAATACTCTGTACTTTAAAGTAAGTACCCTGAATTACATCCATGTCCATGTGTCCAAGGATACCCTGAGAGAACTCTGCAATCTTATCCTGATAGTCAGAAACTATATCAAGAAGGTCATCAAGAATCTGATGCTCTTCAAGTCTCTCATTTACAGGAAGCTTAAGAGCTGCCCAGTGGAGGTTTTTAATCTTTGTCTTCACTCCCTCAAGTATATTGAGGAAGTTGATGAAAAAGCTGAGTCCACCAGGTTGAGGAGTATTTCCTCCTGGATAAGGCTCAAAGATATTCTCTTGTTCCATTTATTAATGATGTTACAAAGGTAAGTAAAATATTTGAAATATGCAAATATTTTAGTGATTATTTTTTATCTTTTTGAAGAAGTCCTTCATAATTACACGATAGAGGAAGTCCTTAATAGCAGCCTCTACATCATGTGAAATTACAGTTCCATTGGTCTTATACATTGTTCTGAAGCGAGGCTTACTTACATCTTTCTTATGGCAAGCCAAGATATGAACATATCCAATCCTTTCTTCTATTGGAAATTCCTCAGGCTGCTGTATTCTAATTATACAGTCATAACCAGGCCCTAATAAAGCTTTTACCCTATCTTCAAACTTTCTGATAAGGGCTTCCATAATTTTGTTTTCCATGTACCCCAAGTAGGATTCGAACCTACACGCTTTAGGCACCTGCTCCTAAGGCAGGCGTGTCTACCATTCCACCATTGGGGCTTATGTGGATTCCTAAGGAGTTGAACCTTAATCTTCAGATTTTCAGTCTGACGTATTGACCACCTCTACCAGAAATCCAAGTGGGAGTTGAAGGATTCGAACCTCCTGAGTATCAAAGTGCCAGATTTACAGTCTGGTGCCCATCCACCATCTGAGCAGAACTCCCTACATTTCTTTAATTACCATTCTTAAATGAACAAGATAATCTATATCTTGCTGACCTGAAAGACCCTCTAAAACTCTTAGTCTATTATGAATAAACTTTAAGAATCCCTTTGTGGTATCTTCTGCATCTGCAATGCTATTCTCATACAGCATTGTCTCCTTATTAAAATCTTCCATGTGCTTCCATAGGGACTCGAACCCCAAACCTTCTCCTTAAGAGGGAGCAGCTCTAACCTATTGAGCTATGAAAGCATTATTATCAACCTGAGTCATTTGTTTTTGAAAACCAAAAATCTGACCTTCTGTTAGATTACTTATCCAAGACTCACAATACTTGTGATACTTTTTCAGGTTGTTAAATTTAAATTCTCTAACCAACCAGTTGTATAATTCAGTATTCATGTACCCCCAGAGAGACTCGAACTCCCACTCCTAACATTAAAAGTGTTCAGCTTTAACCATTTAAGCTATGAGGGTGTAGAGGCTCTGGTAAGATTCAAACTTACGAATAATTGCTTTGCAGGCAACCCCCTTAAGTCACTTGGGTACAGAGCCATAGTACTCACTAAGGGACTTGAACCCCTGACCACTTGGGTATAAGCCGAGTGCTCTAACCAGCTGAGCTAAGTGAGTATAGGTGTCTGAAGAGATTTGAACTCTCACTAACAGGCTCCACAAACCTGCGCTCTACCATTAAGCTACAGACACAGTTGGAGAAGTGAGATTCGAACTCACCTGTGACCAGCTACCCTTTCTACTGTGTATCGGACAGAGGGGATATTCTCCAAATTCTATCTATAAGATAGTTTTCTGCAAACTTACAATTTGTCTGCAAATTTTTTAAATCTCCAGGAAGTCTTAATAGAATAGCTGTTCCAGCACATTCTCCCGGAGTTATACAATATAATTGGTTAGTATGTTCGTGATACAATACAAATAGGTCTATCTCAGATTTTGTATAAATATGACTACCTTTATTGTTATATCTTACAGACCTTAAATTAAAAACTAATCTACCAAATGCTACTTGGGCAGAAGATTTTACTTGAACCTTTAGTAATTTACCATGTATTTCAATTACTAAATCATATTTTTCATTATCTCCAAATGGGATACTTACAGGAATTCCATTCTCTACAAACCAAGTAAGGGCCTTGGCCTCCCCAATACTCCCAAATCTTTTAGTATTCATATTCCAATTAAAAGGATAGAAGTAGGATTGTAAGTATCTGTCCAATCATTCCTCCGACAACTGTACAGCTCCAATCTAACCAATCCCAATTTTTATTATACTGATAGTCTTTAAATTCCATTCCTATAGCTAATCCAAGAGCAAAAAGGATGCTTATAGCACCACATGGAATTGCATATAGAAAGTGCTTGAATCTATTACTTTCAGTAAACCATTTAAACCACTTTTTCATAGTAAAGCTATTTGCGCAACCTCAAGGATTCGAACCCCAACTAATTGTTTTGGAGACAATCGTGCTACCATTACACCAAGGATGCTTTGTGGGCAGAGAAGGACTCGAACCTTCAATTTTAGTTCCAAAATACTAATGTTTTACCGATGTAACCCTACATATCACTATTCCTTTATTATAGTAGGAAAGATACTTCTGCAGAGTGTTTTTTTTTAAACTTTCTGCCCATATTTTGCGGAGAGTAAGAGATTCGAACTCCTGGGCCATTTCTGACCACTGGTTTTCAAGACCAGCACAATAAACCAACTCTGACAACTCTCCGTAGCTGGGATAGAGAGAATCGAACTCTCTCCTAATGGTTAACAGCCATTTGCTCGACCTTCGAGCTATATCCCAATAAGTAGGGGATGTAAGAATCGAACTTACGACCTCCTGGATGTAAGCCAGGCATTTTTGCCACTCAACTAATCCCCTATAAAGCCAGTCTCCAAACTTTTAATAACCTGAACTGGCAAAGGTTTATCTTTTAACAACCTTAAACACTATGAAAACACAAGTGACCAACTGGGGCTTGAACCCAGAACTGTAGAATGCAAATCTACTGTTTTAGCCAATTAACACTATAGGCCCATGGTAGGGTATGCAGGATTTGAACCTGCGAGTTCTCTTGCTCCCAAAGCAAGCGGGGTAACCGGACTCCCCAAATACCCTATATGCGGAGAGCAATGTATTCGAAACATATTCCTTTCAGAACTCATTCCTTAGCAGGGAAGACCATAGAACCTCTATGGTTTACTCTCCATTGCGGACTATATGGGATTTGAACCCATCTGATAACCTGCGTGACAGGCAGGTAGCCACTCCAAGCAGCCCCATAGTCCATGAGTTCTGGTAGGACAGAACTCCTCGTCTAAATTCGTCTCTTAAGTCCAAAGTACTGAGTCAGGGAATTGAACCCTGGTATCCAGCTTGAGAAACTGGCGAACTAACCACTATTCTAACTCAGCATAGTATTGGGTAGGGGATTTGAACCCACTCTCTCAGGATTGAAAGTCCTGCGAACTAACCTGCTATTCTAACCCAACATATCTGTAGGCCCTTCAGGATTCGAACCTGAACTCTAAACATTAGAAGTGTTTTGCTTTTCCATTTAAGCTAAGAGCCCAAGTAAAGGTAGCTTATTCAGCTACCTTCTTATTCTTGTTCTTCTTCTTAGGTTTTGGCTTAGCCTCTACAGGAGCATCCTTTGATTCCTCAGGGATTATCTCAGCATCTGCTGTGTCAGGTACAGGATATACAGGTACCTCCTTGATAACCTCCTTAATCACCTCTACAGGAACCTTTACTTCCTTGATGACCTCTACAGGTTTCTCTACAATCTTCTCAATGATTTCCTTCTTCTTGAGAATGTAACCAGAGAAACAACCAAATACAAATGACCCAAGAGCTACAAGAGTTGCCCAGTAAGGCATAAGCTTAATAGCTGCAAAAAGCCCAATAACTGCGACAGTTACAATAAGTACTGTCCACCACTTTCTACTCATATTATGAAAAATTAAATTAATAATTTGTTGAAGCACCTGGATTCGAACCAAGAATGATAGAACCAAAATCTATAGTGTTACCATTACACCATGCTTCATCGTGGGGTAGATTTCTCTACCCCGGAAGGCGTATTTCCATCTTAGACTGTCCTTCGACGGATTGTCCTTCTCTAATTGTTTTAACCATATCTCTCAAATCAACAGTACAAAGGTAAGTAAAATTTTTGACATTTCCAAATTTTTTGGCAATTATTTTTTAAATTTCTGTAATTCTTTGTTTAATGTCCTCATTCCCTTAAAGTTACGAATATAACTATTTTTATCTCCACTATAGTTATGCTTTCCAACATTTTTCCCATGTAGTCTTTCTACAAACTCTTCTGGAGTATCGGCATTAAGAGCATCATATCTATTATTCAGTAAATCAGCCTTATACTTGACAAAATCATATAAATTGTCAAAATCTAAATATTCAAACCCATCTCTATACAATGTACTTTTGTACTTAGAATTAGCCTCTTTATTTAGGTTCTTAATACCTCCCCAATTATAACCCTGGGCTCCACGAGGATTTGTTCCATATGCACTCTCTAAAGCAGCCTGCCTAACAATATTCTCAGAAGCATCTCTATTATAGCCACTATCTTCTAATACTCTCTCTGCAATAGGATATAGAATATCTACAAACTCCTTTATATTAGGAGATTTGCCTTTTGGCTTTCTAAAAGGATGTATTTCTTTTCTGGGGAGGAGAGGAGGGATTATCTTATTATATGGTTCTTCTAAATGTTTCTCTAAATTAAAGTAAGAAATGGGGTTCTGGAGCTCTAAAGCTTGAGTTTCCGTAGAATTTCCATCAAACTTATTAACTCTTCTTAAAGTAAACTTATTAGGAGCTGTAGCATATTCTTCTGGCCTCAGTGTGAAATATCTACCTGTAGAAGAGTCTATAAAAGGTGTATAGCCTGAAGATTGGTCCTCTCTTATAGCTAAGGTAAATGTAGGATGCTTGGGATTCTTAAGAATCATACCAGTCCTTGGGTCTCTTGAGGCCCAATGTTTAGACTTTTCATCATACATGTCTCCTGCTTCTTCGGCTGTATTATAATCATAATACTGCTCAGGGTTGTCATACTCATCCCTCAAAGGACCCCCAAAAGCATTGTAGTGCTTCTTCATCTGAGATAATTGCATAACTCCACCTTTTACATAAAGGTGCATGAGCTGTGCTCTTTCTCTCATACTAAGGTCTTCCCATCTCATTACTTGATATTATTGCTGGCACAAAGCGTATCTATCTTGGTCTTCAGGTTAGCTCTCCATCCTATATAGCTCTTGTATCTGTCTACTACCATTGGGTCAGTAATGAGACCAAGTGTATAGGCATTGTAGTCATTGATAAGCTTAAGTTCTTCACTCTGAGAGATTCCTGCTCTGATAGCAGCCTGAAGAATAGAATCTTGAGTAAGTGGAGCATAGACAGTACATTCATTACAAACATATTGTTCTACAACTCCATCCTCAGTCTCTTCCTTTGCCTTATGAATATCCCATCTTACTCTATAAGTCTCCGGACTTATCAGCTCTACCTGCTTTGGTGCTTCCTTGCTGTATGCTTTCATATACATCTGTTTTTAAAATCTTTTTCAATAAATGATGAGAATTACAATACTTACACCATCCCCACCAGCTACAGATATTCTGTTTATAAGCCTTGACTGTCAAGGCTCTTTTGTTTATCTTAGCCACCTTTCTGCAGAAGTTTTTCTTAATGGACTTCCGTAGTTTCGTATAGCCGTGTCTGAACACATATCCTACAAAATCCACTCCTCTTGAGTCCACTGGGAATATCTGATATTTTCTTATAACTCCCCCCCCCCTCCGGGTACTTTTTAAGGGTCAGTCTTAAATTGTCCCAAAGGTAGGTTTGTATTTTGTCCAGGAGGTCATGTAAGAACTCCTTGTTGTGATGCAGTATAACTATGTCATCTGCATATCTGTAGTAATACTTTACTCCCAATTCTTCATATATCCAATGGTCGAAATATGCCAGGTATAAATTAGCAAAGAATTGGGATAAGTAATTACCTATAGGTACTCCCTCTGCCGAGTCTATTATAGAATCCAACAGATGAAGTACCTTATTGTCTTTTATCTTTCTTCTAATTATTCTCTTAAGTATGGTATGGTCTATAGATGGGTAAAATTTGGTTATATCCATCTTTAGACAATACTTAGTTCCTTCCGGGTCTTCTTTTAAGTCTTTCTTTACAGCTTTAGCTGCAGCATGTATACCTCTTCCCTTAATACAAGAGAATGTATTCTTTATAAATATAGGAACCCAGATTTCCTCAAGTACATTCATAAGAGCATGATGTACTATTCTATCAGGATAATAGGGTAATCTGTAAATCTCCCTCTCCTTAGGTTCATATATTATAAAAGTTTCGTAGTCAGAGGTTACATAAGTACCTTCGATGAGCATTTTCTGAAGATTTAGAAGATTCTCATCCCTATTCTTATCATGCAGCTTTACTCCATAGGTATTGAGTTTATGTCTTCTTGCTTTCTTGTCTGCAAGATAAATATTCTCAATATCCGTTATTTTGTGGAATAGATTATTAACTCTTCTCATCCCTTGATTTCTACTCAGAATCTTCGATATCTCTCTACCAATTCCTTTTGAGTTTTTGTTATTTTTTGCCAATAGGCAAGGCCTTTATCCAAATTATAAATCATTGCTGAAAGCTATAGTTCGAATTAGAATTAGACACTGAATTATTAGAATTCAAGTTACCTAAGCCTGCATTAGCACTATTGTTAGCATTACTACCTAAGATTAGGGTCTTGCGGATAAACAGCCTTTATTACTATCTTTATTTACTCACTTATGAAACAAAGCCGAAAGCCATAGCGCGAAGAAGAATAAGACACCGAATGATAAGAATACAAGTAACCCAAGCCCGCAAAAGCACCAAGGTGAGCAGCACTACCCAAGATAAGGGTCCTTAATGAATTACCTGTTGATGGTAAATTAACGTTATAAGTATAGTCACAGAAATACTTTGTAGAGCTTGCTCCACCATTAACTGCTGTGGCATATATATCACCAAAATCTCCAAAAGCGACCTCTTTCAGGTAACCTTCAGCTCTAACCTGATTTCCTATGTAAATAGCATGTTCATCTATAGTGTCTTTGTAGTTCTCAGGTCTGTCGAATACATAGAACTTACTTTCTCCGCCTGCTTCTTCAGACTGAACATCTATTATCATTCCATCACAATGTTTCCATAGATGTCCAAAGATATTTTCAATACCTCTCCATCTCGGTACATAAGTAATCAGTTCCTTACCATATTCCTCTGGCATTTCAAATGGAACTATACCAGTACTATTACCTAATGAATCTGTATATCCGCATGGAATAAAGGGATAATAGCCATTAAAAGCACTCCAATCAGCTGAAGATATATTAGTAACACCAGCTCCAAGACCTCCCTGTCTGTAACCATTAGCATCTCTTTCTCCAGTATAAGCAGCCTGACAGTTTAGATTAGCATACTCTATATAGTATAACCAGAACAAGTCCTTGTATATATCATAAGTCAGTATGTTCCATCTTGGGTCTACAGAATTTCTATTTCTTGCAGCAGTTCTCATCTGAGCTCTGGTCTTAGCAGTTACAGGTTTTCCAAGAACACTTTTACCTGTTCCATCCCAAGCACTGTTATTATTACCTCCTCTGAACTGAGCTGTGTTATTTACGACAGAGCATAATATATTATTAGTTCTATCCAATGCAGCTTCATAGGCTGAGACATAGTATTTAGGAACTCTCATAAAAGAAGATATTTCTCTCTCGGAAATATACACTCTCCTTTTATTACCATCAGTCTCGAATCTTATCCAGTGTTCAGGAATTTCCACCATCACCTGTCCCTGAGAACCGTCTCTCACTTCAGATGTCCAATCTGAAGAGTTCAAATACTTTATTACAGTACCATCATCTGCAAGCAGACATCCTCTCATCTTTGAGTGAACAGGAAGAGTAGAATGCAGCTGCATATCTCCGATTCTTGTACATAATGGAGAAGAATTAGTGATATCAAATTCTATTCCATAATACTGTTCTGCACTCAGCTCATCTATTGCATTCTTGTAGTCTTCAGGTGTAAATCCCTCTGTGGAAATTCCCTTATCCTTTAGTGCTTCATCTACTGCATTCATGTCTTTCTGCAGAGAAATAGCCTTATTCGTGTTGATGCAACATCTCTTTCTGAACTCTCTGGTTCCTATTCTGTAAATAGGGTCCCAACAATTATAATATCCCATATCTTATCTTTTAACTCCACCTAATTTATCTGCAGACTTTTCCACAAAGAACTTATAATAATCATAGCTCTTATTATAATAGTCCTTTATTCTACAGATTATATTATGACTTCCACTCAACAGCCCTACAGTAGGTAAATATAAAGGCCCTAACCATTTAGACTGAACTCCATGTCCAGACTCATGCTTTACGGAATTTTTCAAACTAAGCCTGATGTAGCGGTTGTTCCAGCTGTATCTGTCATACTCTATAAGAACATAGTATCCCAATGATATTCCACCAGGGAACTTGTCATATATATAAACCTGTTGGCCTTTATATTCAAAGGTCTTCAGTCTTGTCTTTTCATAAAATGGCAAGAGAATTGCACCCAGTAAACTCTGAGGCAATTCCCATGTCCATCTTCTTAACTTAGTATACCATTTCATTTTCCTTTCAGTTCTGTCATAAAGCTGAATGCTGTCAGCTTGCCATCCTCATATCTCTGAGCAATAGGGTATAGAGTATATAGTTTCTTTTTACCCTTTCTTTTGATAACCTTGAAGATACCCTGTTTTACCTTTAATTTCATTCAATCTATGTGTTAATTCATCAATTAAAGAATCAAAGTACTTTGAGTAAAGTACCTTATCATTATCCATTCTTAGGACTGTATATCCAAATGCCTCTAATATCCTTGTCCTCTCTATATCCTTCTTAGATTGGTCAGGGTCATAATGATATCCACCATCTAACTCTATTATAAGTTTGGACTCAGGAAAGAAAAAGTCTGCAATAAAGAATCTTTCAATACTTCTGGTTCCTGGTTTCTTTACATATATAATATGCTGAAACTTGAACCTATTCTTCAAAGAAGAATTCAAGAACACTTCGCTCAACTTTCTCTCAGCAGTTGTAGCATTTCTAATTAGCTTCCCTCTGTACTCATTAGCTTTAGCCCTGATGAGTCTATTATTCATAGTAATCCACTCAGGACTATAGAACATTATTCTTCTACCCATAATCTCCCCAATATATAAACTACTCTTAGAACTGTTGTTCAATAGAATAATCTATATTTATTCACTATTAGATATAGGGAGTCCTGGTCCAGATGTTACCCTGTCTAAGTAAGCCTTTGATTTTCAGTCTTATAGCCTACCTCAATCCTATTTATTATTTCAGGGGCGTTTATATATTATTAGTTCTCACTCCCGGTTATCCCAAAGGGCACTTTATCCTCAACCTTTTCGCATCTAAGTAGGTGTGCCACCCTGAATACATCAATAGGACTTCTTGTGTTATGCAGCTGAAAGCTACCACTCAATCAGTGGGTCAACTTAGAATTAACCTTGATGGGACAAAGATAAGTAAAAAAAATGACAAATCCAAATTTATAAGGAAAAAACTTTGAAAATTTTAATTTTTTATTTTTTTTTATTTTTTTTTTCTGGAATATTTTTTTATTTTTGGAAGGATATGGATGACCTAATCACCACTAACCCCTCCCCGCCTTCGGCGGGTTGGGTCACACCCCGGCCTAAGTAATATCAACTATCAATTAAAAATTAAAAGTTATGGACCAGAATCAAAATCAGGAGAATCTTGGAAGATTCATCAATTCGCAGAGCTATGCTATGGCTAAAATTCGCTATGGCATCACCTCCACTAAGAAGGGAATCCAGAAGACCAAAGATGGTCGGGAGAAGGTCATCTTCGTCTGTCTCAATGCCAAGGGCCAGGAAGTGGTCAGAGGGCTTGTATCTGCAGCCCTGGAAAGTGCAGAGAAAATCCCTGCAGACGCCTACCTCTCGGAGGTAGAGTATGAGCGTAAGTCTGATGGTCAGACCACTACCTGCTTCATGCTCCACAAGAGTGCCAATAAGGTGGAGCTGGCAGAGTTCGAAGAGGAGTAGTACTCCTCTTCTTTGGAAGTGGGAAGATAGATTGATTCTGTCTTCTCACTTTCTTTCTATACCTATATATAATATATACACCTTGAGAAATAGGTCAATACCCTACTCTCTCAGGTTTAGTTACCAAGGGCTATTTACTACAGGTCTGTAGCTTCTTGGCCCTGAGGTGTGGTGTTATAATAGGAGATTGTTCGACTAAAATGGATACTGAAATGATTGTGGCTTATTGGTTATTGCTCATCATCTTTATGCTTGTCATGGCTTTTGCATTAGGTGATGTAGTCTATAAATTGATAGTTGAAGACAGAAAGAAAGGGCCTTATTAAAAGTACAGAAAATATGGAAGAAGCAATTGCCATGTTCATCTATGGGATGATAGCTTGTTTAATATTCTATGGATTACATTGGTTATTCTCCAAGAAAGAAAAGGAAGAATAGACCAATATTGGTCAATAGTACTTATTGGTAACAGAGCTCAAAGAAGCTTGTAAAAGACTGAGAATGAGAGAGATAGAAGAGAGAATTGTAGTCATTTATGACCATCTCCCCCTTTTACCTCTCTTTCCAAATACCTCAAACTCTGACAGCAGATAAAAAGATAAAACACTATTTACTGTCAGATACAATCAGCAGTATCTCTTCCTTCCTTAGTTATAGTCTAAGAAATATCGAAAATAGGCACATTTGTCACGATGAATATCCATATTCTGGGAGGGCAAAGGTAGAGGATAGACTCTTGAAATAGAATAGAAGTAGATTCTTTGGTATAAGTTAATAGGATAATACTGTTTATATTTTCCCTGTTCATCAACACTATGTGGAGGAAAGTACCAGTTACTAACAAAATGTTAGATGTGCATGATTGAGATAGTCCTGATTGTAGACGATTTCAATAGATTAAAGTACAATCTATATTTCATATCGAAGTCTATGGGAGATATGAAATGAACAAGTCTTACATGATATACAAAATCCAAGAGGACTGTAACTTATTTATAGTGCATTAGTCTGAGGCAAATTGTATGGAGTAGTGAGTAGTAGACAAGAGAAATGTCTATCCATTTCTTTTCATAATGGTTCCTTAGCTCAGTTGGATAGAGCAACAGCCTTCTAAGCTGTGGGTCATAGGTTCGAATCCTATAGGAATCACAAGTTATTTAATAGCTAAAACAATGAACTTAGTACCTTACAATCAAGCAACTAAACAAGAAACTATGAAAACTATCAAAGTCAGATTCCCTGGCAACTGCAAGGAGTATGCCTTCAATGTGGAAGACCCTTGCAATCAGGTGTGTGTAGATTCCACAATCTACCTCCCTGCATACCAGTCAGCAGTATGTGTGGTAGCAATCTACACTTCCCGTCTGAGTTATGTAGATACCAGAACTCAGATTCTGTCCAACTGCAAAAGAACTTCCTCCTACATTCCCATCAAGACTGTCAGATGGGAACTGATGGAGAACAAAGCCTTCAAACCCAGCAACACATTCACTCTGGAAGAAGCAAAAGCTCTGTATAAGCAGGGTGGAGTCGCAGCTGAGTTTGCATGCAAGTATTTCCCTGAAGAAGAGCTTCTGGGCATCATTCCCAAGAGCAGCCTTGCACTGTGGCAGATGGGAATGAACAATGCCACAGAGGCCCTCCAGAAACTGGCCAATACCCTCAACAAGGGATGGCGCAAAACTCACGGAAATACAGGGTATTTCTGCAGTCCTCGAAGTGACGGTGGATGGGATGTCCTCAATCACACGATGGTAAACTATCCTGGTGTAGTTTACTTCAAAGAGGAAAACTACGCCTGGGCAGCTCTCAAGCAGCTTCATCCTGTGGAAAGAGAAGCACTGAAAGGTTGCTGAATCAGTAGAGGGAGAAATCCCTCTGCTTAAATAAAACATTAACCAGGGGGGGGGGTGAAACCCTTCCACAAATAAATCCAAGTGAGAACAAAATTTAAAATCACAGCCAAGGAGCAGGCAGCATGTCTTGCTAAGCTCTTTGAGGAGAAGGGCATGGAACTCACCCTTGAGAACCTCAACAATCTCCCTCTTAACTCTAACGAGGCAAACAGAAAGAAGGGATTCACTGAAATCTTTGTGGCAAGTACGCCCACAGGGATGACTCTCATGTATTTCGACAAGAAGAATCAAGCTCTCAAAGAGGTGTCAGACGCACCTGGCATTCTCCCTGATGAAACCTTCAATATGAAGATGCTGGAGGAGATTGCCAAGGACTTTGGTCCTGTGGTAATGGAGGTAGAGGTTCGTCCTGTTCTGAAGCAGATGAAGGACATGAGCAGAGAAGAGATTCTCAAGAAATTCGGCATTACTCCTGACCCTGAGTACAAAGAGCCTACAGCAGAAGAGCTGGAACTCTTCGAACAGGACATCATGGAGGAAGAAAAGAGAGTCAAACAGCTGGAAGAGCTCGTGAAGTCTCTGAAAGCCCTCTCTGGCAAGAAACAAAAGAAATAATATCCTGTGCAGATAGTGACAGATAGAGTTACTTCGATATTTAGCTCACTGGAAGAGCTTTAGACTTCTAATCTAAAGGGCCTGTTCAAGTCAGGCAAATTCTGATTCTCTATCTATTTATCTTCTGCACATTCCATAGGGAGACTGGCCCTTTGATACTGTTGTGAAACAGAATCCCAGTTAATTTTAATCCATTTTAGTTAAACAAGCCATAGAGAGCCTAAAAACTCTCTATGGTCATTAAGAAGAAGTAGTGACATCAAGGGTTTCATCGAATTTTAGCTCATTAGGTAGAGCATTTGTATTTGGAACAAAGGGTAACCAGTTCAACTCTGGTAAATTCATTCAAAAGGCTCTTGAAACTTATCTCTTCTTCTTTCCTACATTCCCAGACATCACAGGGCGTAATGGCAACAGGTGTTCATAATAAGAGTAGCTACGGCGGTTTCTGAATAAATGGGAATTCTATATACCTGACTGATGAAGAATCTGGTGCAAATTATTCACTGCCAAGGCCTAAGAAATTAGGTACGGGAGTCAGGTATTCTTATAGACTATCAAGCACTGCTGCCTCTTGAGGATTCAAGATAATCCTGTTGCAAGATAGTCTACAATTAGCTCAATAGTGATATATGTATTACATCGAATTTAGCAAAAGACAAACACATATTGATTTACTTTGAGCTACCAACACCACTGATAACTCAATACTGCAGATTGGGGGTTAAACAGTAAGCTGGAGTGGTGTCCAGTGGGATATTATTCCCGGGGATATGGTGAGTCCCTGATAAATCCATACTATTGATAGACCAAGAGGTATGGTTATCCATTAATGGATAGATTGTGTTATGGTCAACTCCTCACTTGGTAAGCCTAATTGGAAGAGGAGACACAGGTGTCTGTAGAGAGGTTAATAGGCATAACTCACGGTATAAGCCATGGTATTAGAGGGTTCGAATCCCTTCACAGACCAAAAAGCTTAACTGGCTTTTGATTTTCTTTGTTCATTGTTTATGGGGTAGGGTGGAGAGCTATTCTTCGCTCTACTTTTTTTTATAAGTCCACAATCTAAAATTAAAAGATACGAAAGTAGAGACTATCGCTATTCCCACAATGTGGGACCATGAGATTAAACCTAGAAATCTCATTTTACATGAAAATTCAGGTGTAGATATCTGGATGGTGACTGAAGTTAAGGAAACTACGGAAGGAGACAGATACGTCTCAATCCTTGTATGTCCATCCAAGAACACTGCCAACTATTATGGCATGACTCAAACTTTCACCCCCAGTCTGTGCAGATTGTACGATGGGGAAGTAAGATTAAAACAAAAGCTATAATACAAAACATCAATAATATGAGTAAGTACAACAAAACTAAAACTCCGGTACAGCCTACGGTAGTGAATGAAATGGGTGAAAAAGCATTTCAGCTTACTGACAAAGAGGTTCTCGTCTCTACTGTCATGACCACATTCCTGCAGGGTGCTTACTATGAGACGGAGAAAGAAGAGACCAAGAAAATCACTGAACTTGCTAAGAAGCTGGACCCTCTCTTCGTAGCAAAATTGGCTCTCTATGCAAGAAAAGAGGGTAATCTGCGCTCTGTAACTCATCTCTTGGCAGCTATTGTAGCTGGCAATGCAAGAGGTGCAGAGTGGGCTAAGAGGTTCTTCAACAAGATTGTTGTAAGACCTGATGATATGACTGAGATTCTCGGTGCATATCAGCAGCTCAACAATCTTCCCAAGTTGAGGAAGATTTCCAATGCAATCAAGAAAGGCTTCAAGGCAGTTCTTGAGAGACTGGACCCTTATCAGATTGATAAGTACAAGATGAAGAAGAAAGAGATTACCATGATAGACCTGGTGAATCTCTTCCATCCTCAGCCCACTCAGAAGAATAAGGAGGCATATGACAGACTCCTCAAGGGTATGTCTCTTTCAGGTCTCTACTCTTCCACCACCTTCGAAAAAACAATGTCCAAAGCTGGACAGACAGCTCAGAGTGAGGAAGATAAAGAGGAGCTGAAAGCTGATGCTATCAATGAGGTATTGGCCAATCCTCAGGGAGCTCCTTATATGTCTCTGCTGAGGAATCTCCGCAATATTCTTCTCTATGCTCCTGACAGTGTAGAGGAGGTATGCAGACAGCTCACTATCAAGGAGAAAGTGCTCAGGTCCAAACAGCTTCCCTTCAGATTTGCAACAGCATATTCTGAAGTAGAGGCTGTTCCTTATGACAAGGAAGCAGCCAAAGGCACTGTCATTCAGTTCGAAGATGACAAGAAGAACCGGAGGTACAAAAGTTCCGTAGAATTCGAAGATAAGAAGCAGATGCTTCTCGAAGCTCTTGAGGAGGCTCTTCTGTACTCAGTTCAGAATATCCCTGAGTTGGAAGGAAACTGTGCTATTCTCATTGACCACTCTGGTTCAGTGAGAGGAGATGCAGGTGGTTCTTCGAGAGTATCTGCATTCTCGAAGGTAACTTCAGCCATGATTGGCAATCTCTTTGGTTCTATGATGGCCTTCAGACAGAGCAATGTATTCATTGGACTGTTTGGAGACAGACTTATTCCTGTACCCATCAAGAGAGACATGGGATTGCTGGCCTTCAACAAATACTCATTTGCTGAAGGTGCAAAGTGTGGTACAAGCACTGAACAGGGAATGTATGATTTCCTCAGAGATGCAATCAAGAACAAGACTAAGATTGACAATCTTATTGTCTTCTCTGATTGTCAGCTCGGAGAGAAAGGGGACACTCCTTGGTATGGCAGAAGCTATGGAGAGAGAAGTGCTACCTTCGTAGAACTCTTCAAAGAGTTCAAGAAGATTAATCCCTTCTGCAATACCATCGTGGTCAATCTGAGGCAGACCAAGGGAAACTCTGTATTCCACAAGAGCCAGAGGATTCTCAACATTGCAGGATGGTCCTCGAACATCTTCAGTGTGATTACCTCGAACTGCAAAGGCTTCGATGCTCTTATCAAAGAGATTGAAGCTATCGAAATCTAATCTCAAACTCAATCAAAAACTGAACATAAATTGAGACGGAGGAGTGGCTGCTTTTTTGGAGACAGTTTTTGAGCTGAAGGCCACCTATGGGGATTAGTACAGACCAGGGTAGTAGAGATATTACTCTGGTCACTAAATAGCTACTTTCAAGGATACTTACTCTTATGAGTCCCCCTCAAGGCTTTGTCTCTTGAGATTGGCATAGAGAATCTGATTCCACAGATGTTAAGTATTTAAGATGCCTCAAAGATTAATTTCAGAAAAGTACCGAGGATAGTCGACAGGTTTCCTGCGCTTAGGTATGGAGGTCCAGTTGGAATATGCTGGAGTAGCTATCAGTCAAGGAGGAAGATTAGTCTACTGGTGTATAGTAGTATAGAGAGCATGGCCCAGACAATAGAGCTGAGTAATAGCCCATGTCAGCACACCTTGACTTTATTATTAAAACCTAAAACTATGAACATTTATTACTTAAGGAAATTCAGAAAGCTGGCTAAGAGGAGATTTAAGTTGGTATACTATACTAACAGAGTAGTTATATACTATCATACAAACAGTCTTTGGGATATGACTCTTAGCACAGAGGAAAAACGTACTCACTTTTTGAGGAATTCTTATCGAGGCCCAAAGACCTATATATCTGAAGCTCAAAGTATGGTAAGAAGAATGATGAGAGATGAGATATTAATCAGAGTAAGACAAATACCTAAAAAGAAAAGAAAATGAAAGTTACAGTAGAAGCAGAGGCATGGGATAACTCTCAGGGAGAGTTATACATATGCGTTAATTCCGTATGGAAAGATGCTATTCTCATGCTGACTGACATGACCTGTCTGGAGCCTGAGTAGTGAAAGTCACTGTACTCTATGCTAAGAGGGGAGTTAATGCAGGACAGATAGTAAATATCCATATGCGTGACCTTAAACCTTTCAGGGGGAAGTTGACCTTTGAATGCTAAACACTACGACTATGACAATAGAGGAAATCAAAAAGGGAGTTAAACTCTGGACTGGGACGAAAACTACTGAGAGGGTTCAAGCTCATCTTCTGAGATTAGGCTTTACATGGGCTCCTGTGAGTCCTGGTCATCTGCTTGAAGGAACCTTCTCCTTTATTACTTTCCTTGCTGTAGAGGGGAGTCAAATGAGGGAGATTGTAAATATAGATTGCTATCTGAAATGCCCCTTCCCTGAGGTAACTTACAAGGATATTCTGGATGTTCCTATTCCCTCTTTCAATTTCAAACCCTTCGATAGGGTGCTTGTTAGAGGGAGTTTGAAAGACCCGTGGGAAGCAAATATCTTTGCAGAGTACACAGGAGTGGTGGAGTACCCTTACAAATGTATAGACAAAGAACCCTACCCTGAATGTATTCCTTACGCAGGGAATGAAAAGTTATTAGGAACCTATATGCCCAAGCCATAATGAAAACCTGGATATACAAAAGAATCTTCAGCTTCTGTGCAAAGAGAAAAAGAGCTCTCCCTAAGTTTCTTCGCAGGAAGATATATGTAAGGGCTCTGGACAGACTGAAGGAACACACTGTCACCAGTACAGACGGTAAGGTGGACGGTAAGGTGAAGGAAGGCAGTCTTATGTGTCCCCAAATAGAAATAGCCACTGTGGAAATGATAGGATGGGACTGCAAATATAGACCTCTTGGCTATCCTTTTCTTCTTCCTGAATTCTCAAGGAAAGAGTTCAGTAAATTTCTGTATGAAAGGGGTTATCTATCTTTATATCTCTTTCCTCTCAAAAATATTCCAATGTGGTTGCCTACCACTGAATTTGGCCATCGGTTAAGACTGTACTATCTCTACAACTGTGCTATCAGGTGTGGATATAGTTTATGAAACTCAGGCTCTTAGGCTTAAGTAAAAGACTTGGTGAATTCCATCTCCTATAACAAGTAAGATATAGGTAGAATAATGCCCACAAGGGTTGTGTTGATATGGGCGCTATACAAGACCCTTGCGTATAGCTCAGATGGATACTTGCATACTTAAGAGTCCCCCCCAACCACCAATGACCAAGTAAGAGGTGGTTATTTTTATTATGAAAAAGATTATATTCTTAGACTTCGACGGTGTGATTACTACACTGAAGAGTGGATGGAAATTAGACCCTGAGAAGTTGAAACTCTTAGGGGAGATACTGGAAGAGACTGGTGCTGAGCTGGTTATATCTTCATCTTGGAGGTCACATACTGTAGAGAGCACTATAGCTATATTGAAGGATAAGAACAGATTCTTCAATGGTGGCATAGAGTTTCCTTTCTGTGACAAGATTATCGGTGTAACCAAAAGATTGCTCCCCAAGACCTTCAAATCACAGTATTGCAGAGGGGATGAGATAGATTTGTGGCTCAAAGAAAATATCAATGAGCCTGTGAAATATCTCATTCTGGATGATGACAGGGATTTTCTCTCTCATCAGATGTTTAACTTTAGAAATACTCACTGGGAAACTGGATTATCTGAAGAGGATGTTCAGTTTGCTATTGGGTTTTTCAAATAACATTCTTTTATTATGTTCGTACTGATATTGATTGCATTCATTCTGTTATATATACTTCAGATATCTCTCGTCTATCATATAAACTTGGTTTTGGAAATGCCAAAATTAATCAAGTGTATCCTTGTGATACCTATGATAGGACTGGTTATGATAGTTTCTATAGTTATACTTGGACTTATATACAGCATATTCCAGGAGTAACCATGAAACGCTTCTATTTGGCAGCTCTTATTGCTGCAATAGTATGTCTGCCTGTATTCGGCCTCACTCATCCCTTGGAAGAAGATAATAACTTCATGGTAGCTGTATTGGCTATGCAGTTTATTACCTTAGTCTATGTATTATTTATTAAACTTGACAATGAAAAGAAAGATTAGAACAACCAAATTGGTTGGTTCGACCAAAGGAGATACTTTCAAGACCTGTCTTGCTCTCTATAAGATGGAGGGAAAGGAAGTTATTCCAGAAAGAATTGAGAATCCCTTAGGATTCAACTCACCCAGAGAGGCTCTGATAGCCATCACAAAAGTAAGTAAGTAATATGTGGTGGATAATTGGAATAGTGGTTTATATTCTCTCTTTCTTTGCTGTTTGGGTGCTCATAATTCGCAGCAAAGAAGCAGAGGACTGTGAGACTGTAGGAGATGTCTTAGACATGCTGGAAATGGAGAGGGCGGACTATCTTGCTCTTCTCTCCTTTACCCCTATTGGTAACACTCTCACAGCCATTCTCTTAGGAGGAATGGCTCTTGTGGAGAAAATTCTTAGTGTTAAGCTAAAGCGATAGCTTAATAAACATAAGGAATATCTTTTAATAACATAAATAATATGGTTAAAACAAATGGATGCCATTCTACTCACTGACGGCTATAAGCTGGACCATAGAAGGCAATATCCTGAAGGAACCCAGTATGTCTATTCAAACTGGACTCCGAGGAGTTGTGCCTACTATCCTGAGGCTGAAGAAGGGGTTGTAGTATTCGGCATACAGTATTTTATCAAGGAGTATCTTATCAAAAGGATGAGAGAGTCGTTCTTTGAGATTCCCAAAATAAAAGCTGTAAGTTGGTTCAAAAGAAGAATAGATACCTTCTTAGGACCTGACAATCAGGTAGGCGCTGAACACATCGAAGCTTTGTGGGATTTAGGCTATCTGCCTATTGAAATCAAAGCTCTTCCTGAAGGCTCTCTGTGTCCCATCAGAGTTCCTGCATTGACTCTTATCAACACTATGCCTGAGTTCTTCTGGTTGACTAATTATCTGGAGACACTCATTTCCACCTCTCTCTGGTTGCCTATGACTTCTGCAACCTCAGCAAGACTCTACAAGAAAGGGCTGTTGAGACATGCAAAGAAGACTGGCTTCGAGAATGACTTTTTGGGATTCATGGTACATGATTTCTCAATGAGAGGAATGGCAGGCGTAGAAGCAGCAATTATGTCAGGTATGGCTCATCTTACTTCATTTGTAGGTTCTGAGACTATTCCTGCCATTGAGGCTTTGGAAGAGTACTATTATGCAGATGCTGACAAGGAATTAATTGCAGCTACTGTACCTGCAACTGAGCACTCTGTGATGTGTGCTGGTGGTAAAGAGGATGAGTTCGAAACTTTCAAAAGACTCATTACAGGGGTTTATCCTAAGGGATTCATCTCTATAGTATCTAATACTTGGGATTTCTGGCAGGTAATCACTGACTATGTACCCAGACTGAAAGACACCATCCTTGCAAGAGAAGGTAGAGTAATCATCAGACCTGACTCAGGTGTACCTGAGGATATCATCTGTGGTGTAGACCCTGCAAAGTACACCAAGGAGGAGTATGAAGCTCTTCCCGAGCATATCAAGAAAGGTGCCTATGAGTGCCTTTGGGATGTGTTTGGAGGAGCTGTAAATGAGAAGGGCTACAAAGTCCTTGATTCTCATATTGGAATGATATATGGGGATAGTATCACTCTGGAAAGACAGAAGACCATCTATGCAAGATTGGAGGCAAAGGGATTTGCAGCCACTAATCTTGTGTTAGGGGTAGGTTCTTACACCTATCAGTATAAATCGAGAGATTCTCTGGGATTTGCTATGAAAGCCACTTGGTGTCAAGTGAATGGTGAAGGCAGAGAAATCTTCAAGGACCCCAAGACTGATGATGGTGTAAAGAAGTCTCTCAAAGGCCTTATCAAAGTGGATTTGGTAGATGGTAAATATGTAGCTACTGACCAGGTAACCAGAGAAGAAGAGGATACATACACTCAACTGTGGACTGTATTCATCAATGGTGAACTGATGATAGAGCACACTCTCGAAGAAATCAGAAAAAGGGTAGATGAAAGCCTCTCTTAATGTAGCCTATAACCAGCATTCTGCTACTCAGAGACTCTGGGAAGAGTATCAAAAGTACAGAAAGCTGGTTATAGCTTTCGACTTTGACAATACTATTTTTGACTATCACAACTTAGGTCTTGATGTCAAGGATGCTATCGACTTACTCAGAAGATGTTCAGAAGAGGGCTTCATTATGGTCCTCTTTACATCTAATGATGATGAGGATACTCTACAGTGGATAAAAAGGTATTGTAGTTATTACAGAATTAGGATAGATTATATCAATGAGAGTCCTATCATGAAGACCAGGAAGCCCTATTACAACATATTGTTGGATGACAGAGCTGGTCTTCAAGAGGCAGCTAATACTCTGAACTCTGTACTTAACCTAATCGAAGTTAACAGAAATGAATCTAATCAACCTGATAAATAGGGAAGCTCCAGGGGTTCCCTATACTCTCACTACTTTCCCTGATGGAGAACCTCATATAGTGCTTGGGGAAATCAACAGAAAGCATCCTGCACATATAGTGTGTAGAATAGCTAACCCTAATGACCTCTTTGTACTATTGCAGGTAGGAAATATTCTCAATAGACAAGGAGTTCCTTTCAGCCTCACCATCAGGTATCTGATGAGTGCCAGAATGGACAGAGTAATGAGCTTCAACGAAGCTTTCAGTCTGGAGATAGTAGCAAATGCTATCAACAGCATTCATCCTACCAAGGTAACTCTCTGTGAGGCTCATTCTGAAAGAGCTGTAGCTCTTATCAGCAACAGTCAAAATATGTTGTTAAATCCTTGGGTCAAGGAGAGCAGAGTACTCTGCTTCCCTGATGAAGGAGCTTTAGAGAGATACAGCAATCTCTTCAGGCGGAACCCCAAGATTATATGTACCAAGACAAGAGACCCTCAAACTGGAGAATTAAAGGGCTTTGCTATTCAAAGAGAGAGTGGGGATTATGCTTTCAAAGAGGCTGAGAATATTCTTGTGGTGGATGACCTCTGTGACAGAGGAGGTACTTTCATGGGGATAGCAGAACTCTTGAGGAAAGTGTATCCTCAGGCTTCTCTTGATATTCAGGTGGTTCATATGGTTAATCCCGAAGGAATTCGTAATCTCAGTAGAACCTATGACCATGTAACCTTCACAGACTCCTACAAGGACTGGAGTAAGGAGATGGAAATCCCTGCTAATTGCACTATATTTCCTCTTTAATTATGGACCTGCTGAGTTTACATTTGAATACTGTGTCTTTCTTAGATTTACACAAAATTCAACAGAAACTGGAGAATTTAGGGTACTCTCTTGTAAACTGGAGAGTGTCTGAGCACCCTCAAAGGTTAGTAATTTCCAATGACAGACTCTATTGGTTCGAGTGGGAGAGAAAAGTGCAACCAAGGTATGTATATAAGGAGTTTCAGGACTCCCGAGAGTTTATAGAGGAAGCTTCCAGACTTGTGGAAAGGAAAATTAAAAGGGAATACACCATGCGAGAAATTGCGGATAAACTGGGTATTCCTGTATCAGAACTAAAAATCAAAGGAGAATAAACAAAAAAAAACACAATGATTGGTGAATTCTTATTCATTGGCCTCATAGCAGGCCTTCTGGGACTTTTCTATAGAAATTGTCTCAAGGGGAAAGATATGATTCTTAACCCCATATATGTAGTCCTGTCAAGATGGGTGGATAATGCAAGATTCTGTATGGAATGGCCTAAAGAGGCCAGTGAGGAAGGATACAATCTTAAGTGGTGGCCTGTCATTGGGTGGATTGCGTATCCTCTGGGATATTGTATTTATTGTAGTACCACATGGATAGCTATCTTCCTTTACATTATCTACATCAGTTCTTGGGTCACATTACCTTCCTGGCATTGGGTAGTGATAGGATTAATTACAGCAGTGAGTATTTCCCATCTGATTGTGGTAAGCTGTTGCAGATGGTTACTTAAAAATCATCCGGATTGGGACGATGAATATCAAGAATCGTAGTAGGTGGACCAAGCACAGGGAAATAGAGGAAGGACTTGTATTATTCAAGCTCTTCCTTAAAGAAAATAAAGTACTTAAAACTTTCAACCATTATGCAGGTAATTGGAACTATTTCGAGTACCTGATGTATCAATATTGTCCTCATCCTGTAAGGTTTGTAGAAACTCTTTTTGTGTATCTGGATTACAAGATAATTCCTGATACTCTTGCAGACCCCTTCAGAAGATGGAAAGAGACTTGGGATAGCGCTGACAGAAGAAGAAGTAGAACTAAAAGAAACCTATACAGAAAAGTTGATAAGTACCTTCGCTCTTTGAAATATATAGGATTATCTGGAGACAAGAACGACCTTATATATGCACTTTTATCCAGTGGATTTAAATCCATAGCATCTGACGCTTTAGCTGCCCTTGTGATAGGTAATCCTAATGCTGATTGTCCAGTGGTAAGAAAGTGGATTGAGAAGTACACAATGGATGAATAACATACTAAAATGAAGTGCCCCGAACCCTATATTTAATGTATACAGAAACCAAAGTCCTCCTGAGCATTGTATTGCAGGGAGGCACTCTTGTACGCGAGAGTAAGATTACCAAGATTGAATGGGCCCTCACTCTTGGTGACGTAAAAGGAGGGTCCAAAAAAAAACTTCCTGAAGAAATTGCTGCGAAAGTAGTAAGGAGAGGCAGGTTCAGACATCACAATCTGGTGGCTAAACCTGCCATCAAATCCCTTTCTCTTGGAAGAGAAGCATATGCCTGGATGACAAGTGCTGATTCTTTCGAGAGCTGGATGTTTGGGTTGAAGCTCAAGAATAAAGACTGGAAGAAACTGTCTGCTGAGCAGAGACTCAAGATTCATCTCCAGAGGCTTTGTGAGCACTACGGAGGAAAGAGTTTCACCTATCAAATCATGGAGTAATGAGAAAAAAAAACCCCTGAAGCCGTAGATGTCATCATCAGAGCAGAAGTCAGAAAGACCCCTGAGAATATCATGGCTGCCTGCTGTAGAGCAGCTGCCAAGATATACAACTCCCCTTCCTTAGCTACTCTTGGGTACACTGAGGCAAGGAAGAATAAGTATGTATGGAGAATAGTAGCACGCTGGTATTCTGTGACTTCCAAGGAGAGAGTGTGCTTTGCTACGTTCTGTAGACAGAAGACTTTCATCAACAGAAAGGTCGAGGCAAGAGGTACCAAAGTAGCCATTGCCCCTGTGCAGACTCCTGCTCCTCTGAGAGGTTCCTTCAAACTTCTTCAGGATTATCTGAACAATCGATGAACCTGGAGGATAAAGTGAGAATCACTCTAACTCGTGCTGGAGCTGAATATCTTATAAAGCAAGCTGAAAAACTCTTGGATAGAGATGTTAAACCAAGCACATTAGCCTATTTAAAGGCTATGAGATACCATGAAGGTATGGTTTTACATCTTCATCTTTGGGAAGTTTTCAAAAGATTCCAAGGGTTTGGAATTCAGCTGGGAGGGGATATTCCTTTCACAGATTTGGAGTTAGATGATGACAAGAGAGTCTATATTAGAGCAGGCCTTGGAGTTGTCCAAGGAGCACAAGTACCTAATTCTTAATTGGGCTACTGGTGTGGGCAAATCAAGAGGAGCTATAGAGATAGCTGCCTTGGGTAAACCAGCCAGGATACTTCTTATTGTGGCAGAAATACCACATAAGGAGAATTGGAAGAAGGAGTTCGAGAGATGGAATCCTGAACTCTGGTCTAAGGTGACTGTCGAATGTTATGCCTCTCTGAAGAATTACAAGGATACTGAATGGGATATTATCATCCTTGATGAAGGACATCATGCAAAATCAGAGTTGAGAATGAATATTCTCTCTACTTTGAAGACAGAGAAGGTAGTTGTATTAACTGCAACTCTGTCGAGAGATGATGAAGAGCTGTTAAATGCAGCTTTTAATGGTAGATTCCATAAGTATACTATTACTCTCAGAGACGCAATATCTGAAGGACTCTTGCCAGTTCCTAAGATATATCTGGTTCCTCTCTCTCTGGACAGAACTAACTATTCGGAAGTCATCGAAGAATCTTGGGGAGACTCCAAGAAAAGGGTGGTTGTGGAGACCACATTTGAAAGAATGTTCAGTTACATCAGTAGGAAGAAAACCATGCCACCTACTACTCTTGTGATTAAGTGCAACCAGCTTCAGAAATATAACTATCTTACCAATAAGGTAGAGTATTTCAAAAGGCAGTTTATGGTGAGGAGACAAGAATTTCTCAAGAATAAATGGTTGCAGCTTGGTAGTGAGAGGAAGAGGACTTTGGCAGAGTTCAAAACTACTGCATTGAGAGCATTATTGGAATTACTTAAAGAGAGAAGATTCATCTGTTTCTGTGGAAGCATAGACCAGGCTGAACTTCTGGGAGGGGATAATGCAATTCATTCGAAAAAAGCAGGAACCCTCAAGACTATAGAGAGGTTTAATAACAAAGAGATAAATAATCTCTTAGCTGTGAACATGTTACAAGAAGGTCAAAACTTGACTGATATTGAAGTGGGTGTAATAGCTCAATTAGATGGTCAGGAAAGAGCCTTTATTCAAAAGTTCGGTAGAACTCTGAGAGCTGATGACCCTATACAAATCATTCTTTATTTCCGGGGCACGAGAGATGAGGAGTATTTGGAAAAGGCATTGGAGGGTATTGACATGAACTATATTCACACTGTAGAAGACCTCTCTGAGATACCACTATGAAACTTGTAGTAGACACAACATTGCTCAAAGGGCTCTCTTTAGAAGAGTTCCTAATTCTTTGGGCAGCAACTAACAGAGGAACTCCAGCAGACCAAGTTTATACGGATTTGGGATTGAAGGGTTTCGGACAGCCTCTTTTTGATTTGAATGGTCAAAAGGTGAATGGGTTTGTCGTAAGTACTGAAGGCAGAGATTTTGTGAATAATGTTCTTTCGCAGTCTGCTATTTCTGATGATAACAGAGATTTAAAGACATTGGCACAAGCCTTGAAAGACCTCTATCCTAAAGGAAAGAAAGATGGAACCAACCTACCTTGGACTGAAGGTGTGGCACTGATTGAGAAAAGATTGAAGATGTTCTTTAAGAAATATGGAGAATATCCGCATGAAAATATCATCAGAGCTACTCAGAAATATGTAGAGGGACATAATGGCAATTATCGTCTTATGAGAACCTTGAAATATTTCATTTGGAAAGAGGAAAGAGGAGCTGCCGGGGATGTTGAGAGCACATCAGATTTACTCACCTATCTGGAGAATGCAGGTGAGGAAGAAAACCTGAGAAATGATTGGACAAGTACCATTGTTTAACTCAGATGGGGAAACCTATTCTCCTTTAAATATTAACTGATGTCTTTAGCTACACGAGCACTACAAATACTCAAGGATAGGAGGGATAGGATATTAAGGGGACTTATCAACTGTCTTCCTTTTCCTTTTCCCCGATTCAGAGTGTGGTTCCCTGGTATAGAAAGGGCGAGGTATTACTTGGTGACTGCCAATCAAAAGATAGGTAAGTCCAAGTTTGCTGACAAGGTTTTTGTTTATGACCCCTTCTTTTATTTCCTTGAGAATCCCCAGCAGGGGAGTGTCAAGGTGTTGTATTTCACAAGAGAGATGAGTAAGGAGGATAAGATGATGGAGTTCTATTCACATCTTCTTTATAGACTCTCTAACAAATCTATCCGAATCTCTCCTGTAGATTTGAAGAGTACAAGAGCTGATAAACCTGTTCCTCAAGAAGTTCTGGATTTACTGGAATCTGAGGAATATACAAGGTATATCAACTCTTTTGCTAATACAGTTACTTTCATTGATGATATAGGCAATCCTACTGGAGTCAACAAGTACTGTAGAGCTTGGGCAGCTGAGCATGGGCATTTTACTTATACCACTATTAAGAAGAAAGACCCTGACACAGGCAGAGAAGAGGAGATTGAGGTAATAGACCAATATATCCCTGATGACCCTGAACAGATTGTAATAATCATCTTTGATAATGCTTCAAATATAATCGAGGAAAGCAATCTTGGGAAGATGGGAAGTATTGAGAAGTTATCGAAGTATTTCGTCACTCTGAGGAATCAGCTTGGCATGTCTCCTGTGCTTATTCAGCATCAGGCTCAGGCTCAGGAAGGCACAGACAATATCAAACTGAAGTTGATGAAACCATCTGCAAGTGGTCTTGCAGATTGTAAGTCTACTATCAGAGATATCAATACTGCCTTTGGACTTTATTCTCCCTTTAAATTCGGTGAGCACTCTTATGAGGGCTATAACATTGATATGTTCAGAAATAATATCCGATTCATGGAGATTATTGATGATAGGGATAATGGAGCTGGAGGTCTGGTATGTCCATTGTATTTCGATGGAGCTGTAGGTGTCTTTGAAGAGCTGCCAAGAGCTGATGACAAAGAGGCTATTCAGGGGGTTTATAACTTCTTGAATAGACTGAGAGGTAACACTCTCATGACTGTACACAAAAACAAAACCAAGAGATTTTTCACAAATTTATTCAAGAAGAATGGGTAAAATACTGATTGTAGTAGGACCTACTGGAAGTGGAAAGAGTCGGAGTATAAAGAATCTTGACCCTGCAAAGACTGTGGTGGTCAATGTTCTGAAGAAAGACCTTCCCTTCAAAGGTTCAAGGGCTCTCTACTCAGCACAAAACAAAAACCTGGCTAATCTTGACAAATGGGATGATGTGGTAGGATTTATTGAGCATATCAGCTCTTCCCAGCCTCACATCACCACTCTTGTCATTGATGATGCAAGATTCATTGTCGAGAAAGAGCTATTCAGAAGAGCCAAAGAGACTGGCTATGGAAAATTCACTGAAATGGCTGCTCATTTTCAGAAGATTATCGAGACAGCAGAGAATGCAAGAGGTGACCTCAATGTGGTCCTCATGCTTCATGATGACGACGTAATTTCTGATGGAGCTGTAGTAGCCAAGAAGGTGAAGATGAGTGGTAAGATGATTGAGGACCATTATAATCCTTTGGAGGTGGTTCCCATTTGTCTTTACTGCAAGCCCTCTATGGAGAAAACCTCTACCACTTACCAGTTCTACACTCACAAGTGTATGGTAGGTACTGCAGAAATTCCTGCAAAAACTCCGGAAGATATGTTCACTGAGAACACTATTCCGAATGACTTGGCTTTGGTCTTCAAAGCTATGGATGAGTATTATGGATAGATTGGTGTTTGTAGCCTCCCTGAATAGGGACGGATGGCTTAAAACTATCTATAAATACTGTGTGGCCAATGGTAAGAGTTCTGCAATGGCTTTGTTATTGATACAGATTTGTTCTATACAAAGTCATATTATGGAGCTTATCAAGGCTGACTTATCCGAAAAGTACGAACTCTCTGTCCTTGAGGATAAGGAGGGCAGAATCATAAAATTCTTTTAACACAAAACACAATGATTAAACAGTTTTCGCGGTTTGAAGTAGCTACACTGAAGAGAACACTGAAGAACATTTCTCCGCTGCTCAGAAGAAGAGCCACTCTGGAGAAGCAGGCCAATGCAATTCTGGCTGAGCTGAAAGAGGTCGATGACAAGATTGATGCCTACAAGCAGATGATGGACCCCATCACTGGAGGTATTGACCCTGAAATCATCATTGCCAATGAGGGCAAGGTGGAAATTGCTGACAAGCCTGAGATTCCTGAGGCTGAAGTGAGCATGGAGCCTCAGCCTGAGATGGAACTGGTACAGGAAGCACCTTTCCTGGGTTAAACAAAGTACAACAACATAAACTTATATAAGTAATGAGTAATTTAGTAAAAGTCCTCTTTATGGCCTTTGCAGCAGGTCAGGAATCCAAGGAGTCTGTCATCCGTCGGTACATTGGTGTGGCACCTGTGTACATCCTGGCTGTAAATCCTTCGAAGGCTGAGCTGGAGAAGATTTATGGCACTCAGATGACCAATGAGCCCACCTATGTGGGTAAAACCACCATCAATGGTGTGGAGTATCCTCAGATTCGTCTGGACTTCATTGTAAAGTCCAATGCTGAGAAGTGCAATGGGATTGAGATGACCTCTAAGGTCAGCTTCTTCCTCACCAAGGCTCCGTGGATTAGCTCTGCGGGCACCAAGGTGCAGATGATTAACAAGTATGGTGAAACCTTCTGGATTACCTTGGAAGAGGCTGAGAAGATGGAGGTGAGCACCAGCAAGGTCATCTACAGCACTGAGGGCATGAGAAAGGCCTACAGAGGTGAGGCTGACCTGGTGGATTTCCTCAAGAATTTCCTGGTTATCCCTGGTCCTACTTTCCGTGACAACAACACTGGAGAGTGGAAGCCCATCAAGAACCTTGCAGATGCTGAGGCTCAGCTGGGCAGAGTGGAGGACTACTTCAAGGGAGATGTCTCGGAAATCCGAGAGGTCATTGGCAGTCAGCCGGGCAATCAGGTAAAGCTGTGCTTCGGTGTGAGAACCACTGATGACAACAAGCAGTATCAGGATGTCTTCATCCGCAAGACTCTCAGACTGAGAGTCACTGACTACAGCAAACTGGATGAGGAAATCCAGCTTGCAAAGAACAATGGGAGCTATCCCAACACTGAGTTCTCTGTAGAACCTCTGCATGAATATGTAGTAGGTGCTACAGCTTTCAAAGCTCCTGAAGCTCAGCAGGAGGCCCCCAAAGCTCAGGGAAATTGGTTTAATTAGTAATGGGCTTCGCTCAAGGCGAATCAAGTGATTATAGTGTATATTGGAGTAAGGACATAGAGTATAAAGCTCTTGCCTTTTACTTTAATATACACCAAATCCCTTGTGTAATAAGTTCCCCTTTCAGAAGAGACTCAAGTCCTTCCTTAAGTATCACATCAGGCTCTTCAGGAAAGATACATTGGGTTGATTTTGGTACAGGAGAAACTGGCAATTTCAAGCTATTGATGGCAAAGACCTGGGGGATTACCATCAAGGAAGCTGAAAAGAGATTAATCTCTGAATTAAGCCGGATAACAGCCCATGAGCAAAGTGTAGAAGTTACTTATACAGCCACACCCAGAGGGGTAGTATCATTCAGTAGTGAGGTTACTATTGAAGTAAGAGTAAGAGATTGGAAACCTTGGGATTTAGAGTATTGGGAAAGCTATGGAATAAATAAGGAATGGTTGGAGTTCGGGGATATATATCCCATCTCACACATCTTTATTAACAAGCCTACTGGTACTATTGTGATTCCTGCAGAGAAATATGCTTATGTCTTTGTAGAATTTAAGGATAACAAACCTACTCTTAAGATATATCAACCATTCAGTAAACTATACAAATGGCGTAATACTCATGACAGAAGTGTCTGGGATTTATGGTCCAAGTTGCCTGAAAAGGGAGATAGATTGATAATAACCTCTTCAAGAAAAGATGCCCTATGTATATGGGCAAACACAGGAATTCCATCTGTCAGTCTGCAAGGGGAAGGCTATATTCCCAAAGCTCATGTAGTTAGTGAGCTTCTTCTGAGATTCAGAACTGTATACGTCCTCTATGATAATGACTTTAGGTCCGGGATAAACTATGGACGTGAATTTGGAAAGAAACTTGCTGGAACCTTCGGACTTGAACAGATAGAAATCCCTACTGAATTAAGGTCAAAAGACCCCTCAGACCTCTACCATAATCATGGGAGAGAAAAATTACAACAGACCATAATAGGTCTAATCACAAAACAAAAAATCGGAGAGGACGAATGTCCTTTCTAAAATAACAAACCTTTTAAACACACAAAAAGTTATGGAAGCACGCACAATCACCATCATCTCGGAGTCTGGAAATGGTCACAAGACTATTCAGTCGTCGGCTGAAACTCTGGGTGAACTCAAGAGAGACCTCGCTCAGAATGGCATCGACTATGAAGGTAAAACCTTCAGAGAGGGCCTCAGCCGTACTGAGCTGGTAGATGATGCCTCAGTTCTCCCGAGAGACCTGGATTGGAAGGGTGCAAAGACCAATAATCTGGTCTTCACTCTGACCACTGCAAACAAGAAGATTCGCTCGGGTGCTATGAGCCGTCCTGAGACTTATGAGGCTGTAAAGAAGGCCGGGCTTCAGGATGCTATCAAGGCAAAGTTCGGAAAGAACTTCACTCAGGTAGGCACTGCTGACCTGGAAGCTTTCCTTTCGAAGAAAGCTCCCAAGGTAGCTCCTGAGGCTCCCAAGTCGGAGAAGGCCAAGGCTAAGCCTGAGGTAGCTGCTTGTCCCATTGAGGACAAGTTCAATGCCCTGATTGAGGTCCTGGTGTTCAATGGCACCTTGGAGGACTATGAGGCAGAAGAGATTCTTGACAAAGTTTCCGAAGCAACCCCTACTGCCCCCAAGTCTGACAGCCCCTACAGTGAGGCTGAGTTGAGAGCTCTTGCAATGCGATAGTAGAGGATGATGGATAGAGGAGAAACCATCAGAGCATGGTATAAGGACTGTCTGGAGAATATTCAGACAGTCCACTCTATCTTCATCAATACTTTTGGTGAGGACAGAGTAGACCTGCAGGGAGTTCTTTCTGAGGATGACTTTGTTTCTCAGATGTTAGGGAGGTTAATCACTCTTCCTGGTAAACCTACTATGATGATACTCGATGTCCCTGAGGATGATTTCATAGTTCATCAGGAGAGGCTGAAAATTGCTCTCAGGCAGAATTTGAACAATGCTACAATCATTGTACATTTTCCTGAACTGACTATCACTAATGAGAGGGGCAGAACCCATCTTATCAGAGATATGTATGCTAAAGTAGTTCTTCAACCCGACGGAAAACTTCACTTAGGGCCTCAGTTCCACAGAGCTACCTTTACTCATGCAGAGTGTAAGAACAACTATCTGCATTCTCATGTAAGAACTATCCGTTTTGACCATCTGACTGAATGGCAGGGAGGATGTTTGGGTAGTGGGCCTATAAGAGATACTATCTCAAGACTCTCTATAGACTTTTCCTGGGAAGATTGGACTCTCTTTGCAGTACAATTAGACCAGTATGTTCATGTAGAATCTTTGGAGGGTGGTCCATATCATCGTATGGAAAGTGTAGGAACCAATAATGGAAGATGGAGAGAGCAGAGTGATGTAGTCAGATTTCCCAGATTGTCTCTGCCACTTTCATACTTTAGCTCAACTATAAGAGTTCCCAGATTTTCAGAGAACTTCTCCGAG
>ERZ773104.966-NODE-966-length-41772-cov-9.255124_pt1 | contig 41772 bp, 42 predicted proteins | sample MGYA00511920_ERZ773104 | MGnify/ENA primary metagenome ERZ773104 (study PRJEB29015, sample SAMEA2737857) | human gut metagenome | biome: human gut; feature: human-associated habitat; material: faeces | place: China | collected 2012 ... | reverse complement strand
CTTTGCCATAAAAATATGCACCTCCAAAAGTGTCTAACTTTTGGGGTGCATATCAGTTTATGGCAATGATTATGATTTTAACACTTATGCCGTGTGCGGTAAATGCAGTTACGGGAACACAGTATGGTGATGTATATTATGAAGTAAATTCAGCCGGTACGGGTGTAACAATTACTGGTGTAGCTTCAGGAGTTAAAAATGTTACCGTTCCAAAAGAAATTAATGGTATAGTTGTGAATAGTATTTCTGATGATGCTTTTAAGGATAACACATTAGATAATATTTACACAGAGCAAGGAAGTGCATTTTTTGCTTCGATAGACGGTGTTTTATATAATAGTCAATTAACTAAATTGATTGCATATCCATTGAATAAAACTGATAACACTCTAATTTTTCCTGATACATTTGAGGAAATAAATTATACGGCATTTTATAAAAACAATACGGCTGTTAGAATTTTATCTTTCCCAAAATCATTTGTAAATTGTTACACAGATGCATTTTCAAAATTTTCTCAGGCAATAACTGATGTATATTATGAAGGTACAGAAGCAGAATGGGACAATATAAAAGGATGGGATAAGCCGTATTATCCTAATGCTACAATGCATTATGGACAGAAATTAACACCTGCTGCAACGCCGACACCGATACCGACGGCAACCCCAATGGCAACACCGACGGCGACACCGACGGCAACACCGACGGCAACCCCAACGGCGACACCGACAGCAACACCGACGGCGACCCCGACAGTTAGTCCGAGTGTTGCTCCGACATTCGACCCAAATGCTACAATATCACCGAGTGCAACGGTTATGCCAAAGCCTGCGGTAAATATTACAAAGAGCAGTGACAATAAGTCATATACATTTGATGTACCGTATGACACTGCATATGCTAACAGCTACGTATACGCAGGAGTGTATGATGCAAACGGACTGTTGGTAGCACTAAACAGAGTTGAGGTTACAACAACCGGTAACATCAGAGTATCGGTAAGTGCTTCGTCATCAGATGCCACAGCAAAGTTGTTTATAATGAAAAAAGATTTAGCACCAATAACTGATGTATGGTCGGGTAACTGCTAATCATAAATATAAAACAAAAGGCAAGCCGATTTTTATGGCTTGCCTTTATTTTATCTTCTGTATCTTGAATTTGAACCTTTTGTTTCGCGGTCAATTCTTTCTGTTCTTGATGCATTTCTGTTAGGTGTGCGTGTACCTGTTTCATTTTCTGATGATGAACGCTGTCTGTTTTTCTTTAACTGCTGAATACGTCTTTGTCTTTCACGTTTCTTCTTCTGATATCTTGCGTACATAATAAGAAGTATAAGAAGTATTGCCGGAATGAAGAAGAATGGACTTGTTATAACCTTTAACACAAGGTGGAATGCGTGAAGAATATTATTTCTTTCAACATCATTTGTTGCGATAAGGTTAGCCGAACCGACTTCAATACCTTTATATGAATATGTCACTGTACCAAGTACGTCACCTTTTGTAATAGGTGCCTCTAATTTTTCGGGCATATCGATATTCGTTGTTATTTGCTCTGCGTTGCCTTCACCACTCGGAATAAGTGCTGACACGTCGTTTTCAACAGTTACAGCAACACGCATATCTTGTTTTGCCTCATAAACCTTTGAATCGGAAACTATATCTCCGACTGCCGCAAGCGGTTGATGTGTGTAATTATCAAAACCAAAATTGAACAAAGTCTTTGAATCGATATATGAATAAGCCTGTTCCTTTGTATCTACGTTTTTACAGTTCATAACGATTGCAAGAAATTCGGTATCGTTATATGAAGCGGCTGATACAAGACAGTATCCGGCTTGTGAGGTGTGACCTGTTTTAATACCTATTGCCGGTGGGTAATAGTAGTAAGTCGAACGTGATGTTCCGAGGAATAGGTTTGTATTTACAAGAATACGCTCTGATGCATACTTATTTGTTGCCGGAATTTTGTATATAGGCATTTTTACAATTTCACGGAATTGATCGTTTTTCATTGCGTACTTTGCAAGTATTGCAAGGTCGCGAGCCGTTGTATAGTGGTTATCGTCATGTGAACCGCAAGGATTTACGAAGTGAGTGCCTGTCATTCCTAATTCCTGTGCCTTTTGATTCATCAAATCGACAAATGCGTCCAGCGAGCCTGCAATGTGAATTGCAATAACATTTGCCGCATCATTGGCACTGTATACAAGCATACCTTTTACAAGTTGGTCTAAAGTAAGTTCCTCGCCGGTAAGTATACCCATATGAGAATCTTCAAGAGTTATTGATTTCAGCGCGTCATATGTGGCGGTTACCGTATCGTCCATATTACCCATTTCAAGTGCAAGTATAGCTGTCATAATCTTTGTTGTACTTGCAGGGTAAACTCTTTCATCAAGGTTTTTGCTGTATAAAACTCGTCCCGACGCCATATCCATAAGAAGTGCGGACTGTGCATACTGCACGTTCGGAGGCGTAAGTGACGGATCTTCCATAGTTACGCCGTCCGGAAGCGAATTTATGTTTTGTGATGTTGTATCTGTATCGCTTTGCGAAGTTGTATCAGATGTGCTTGATGTATCCGATGAAGTATCTGACGGTGTTTCGGTTGCGGATGTTGTTTCCGTATCGCTTGATGTATCTGTGCTTTCGGTTGCCTTTGGTGTTGATTTTACATCATTGCCGTCGGAAGTTACTGTTCTGGTTGTTCCGTCAGGTGAAGTTACGGTTGAAGTTGTGTTATCAGCAGTCGGCTCCGGAGTCGGTGCTGCAAAAGAAAATGATAGCGGCATAACCGTTATAAATGCCGCAAGCAGTAAAGAAATTAACCTTTTCTTTTTCATTATAGTATCATTGCCTCCGTAAATCTATATTCTAATTTTAATACATTATATCTCAATTTACTATTATATCGAAATTCTAATTATATTGCAATAAAATTTTCTTTAAATTCGTAAAAAAAGATGAAAAAATGAAAAATTTATGTTATACTATTAATATAACACATTTTCAGAGGTAGCAAAATGTTAGTTTTGAACAAAAAATCAAAAATATTCTTATACATAATCATTTTTGTATTGTTGGTTTTGGGCGGATTTGCCGTTGAACACTTTGAAAAAGACGCTTTTGTTATGGAAACCGTGGCAACGGAGGATTATATTCCGTATGAATCGGACACGAAAGAAGTCATCGACGGTAAAATCAATATCAATTCCGCAGATACAGAACAGCTTGTAAAGCTGAAAGGTATCGGAGAGAAAATGTCTGAAAGAATTATCAAATACAGACAGGAAAACGGCCCTTTTATGTCAATAGAGGAGATAATGAAGGTGTCGGGAATAAGTGAGAAGAAATTTGAGGATATTAAGGAATATATTTCGGTAGAATAAATCTGTTTTTTAATTAATATAAATATTACAGTGAGTTGAAAGGATGGGACAGATGAAAATATTAGTGGTAGATGACGAAAAACTTTTGGTGAAAGGTATAAAGTTTAACCTTGAGCAAGACGGTTATGCGGTAGTGACTGCATTTGACGGTGAGGAGGCTATTCGTCTTGCACATGATGAAAGCATAGACTTGATTTTGCTTGATTTGATGTTGCCGAAAGTGGACGGATTTACCGTATGCCGTACGATAAGAAGTTTTTCAAATGTACCTATAATTATGGTTACGGCGAAAAGTGAAGATATAGATAAGATACTCGGACTTGAATACGGTGCGGACGATTATATAACCAAGCCTTTTAACATTCGTGAGGTTACGGCAAGAATCAAGGCGATTTTGCGCAGAGTAAATCCTGCACCGAAAGGCGAAAGGGACAAGCTTATCATATCGGGCGATATAACTTTGGACTATAATTTCAGACGCGTTGTGATAAATGATAAGGTTATTGAACTTACAAGCAAGGAATTTGACCTTTTGGAACTGTTTATGAGAAATCCGGGTAAGGTTTATACAAGAGAAAATCTTTTGGATATAGCGTGGGGCTTTGATTATCCGGGTGATGTACGAACGGTTGACGTTCATATAAGAAGGCTTAGAGAAAAAATTGAAAAAAATCCTGCCGAGCCTTCATATATAAAGACAAAGTGGGGAGTTGGTTACTATTATAAGAAGGATTAAGGAAAAGATTAAAAACATCACCAATTCAATGCGTTTTACGATGATTGCAACTTATCTTGCAATTATTGTTACAACGCTTGTTTTGATGAGTATTTATATAATCAGTCTGCTTAGCGAAAATCTGTACAGTACGGAAACGATAAATATGTTTGCAAAGGCGAATATTATATCTGAAACCATTGCGGACGTATGGGGAAGCGATACATCTGCGACTTCGGCTCAAAAGTTTTCGGATGTTGTTGAGCGAAGCCTTGCAGGTACGAATATAAGAGGTGTTGTGACAAATAAATCGTATTCGGTTTTGTATGACACGAACGAAGAATCACAGCTTATCGGCAAGGTTTTTATGCGTGACGTTTTAAAACGTGCGCTTGACGGCGAACAAGCCGATATTATAACGACAGGCGAAAACAATATGCGTCTTATAAGCGTTGCGGTGCCTGTAACATTCGGCGGTGAAATAATCGGAAGTGTGTATTTGGCAGAATCGATAAACACGATTGATGATACAGTCCGAACGACAAGGAACAGTCTTATAGTTTTCAGTACGCTTATTGTAATTCTTATCGGTATGCTTAGTTTGGGTATGAGCTATATTATAACGTCACCGATTGAAGAATTTATTGCCGTTGCAAAGGAAATTTCAAAGGGTAATTTTTCAAAACGTGTTGAAGTTAAAGGTCATAATGAGATTGCACAAATGGCACAAATGCTTAATTATATGTGTGACGAACTTGAACTTTTGGAAGAAAAAAGACGTAAGTTTGTTTCGGACGCGTCACACGAACTTAAAACGCCTATGGCAGGTATAAAACTTATATGCGACAGTCTTGTTGCGGCGGAAAATCCCGATCCGGCTATGGTGAAGGAATTCCTCGGCGATATGTCGGACGAGGTTGACAGACTTACAAGAATTGTCGAAAGATTGCTTGTGCTTACAAAACTTGACGCAGGCGGTAATTCGCTGAAACTTGAAGAAGTCGATATTAAGATGCTTATAAGTCAGGTTGTAAAAAAACTTACACCGATTGCGAATGCAAAGGATATTGTTATATATGTTGACAATCATCAGACAGAATTTAGCCCGATTTTACTTGACTATGACAAAATGTATGAGGCGATATACAATATCGCGGATAATGCGATTAAATATTCGCCGGAGGGCGGTTTTGTCCATATCGACCTTACGGCTGACAATGACTATCTGACAATAAAAATTGAGGACAACGGTCCGGGAATACCGGAGGACGAGCGTGACAGAATATTTGAACGTTTTTACAGACTTGACGATTCGAGAGCGAGAGATACCGGCGGAACGGGTCTTGGACTTGCTATCACAAAAGAGGCCGTACTTATGCACAACGGTACTATAGACGTTGCAAATGTGTCGGATATAGGCAGTGTATTCACAATACGTTTACCTTACAAGATTACTATTGGAGGACAGAATGAAAAGTAAAAAGGGAGTAATAGCTATCGTTGCGGTTGCGGTGCTGACAGTGGCGGCGGTTGTCGGAATACTTATAAAAAAAGATTACGGCAGTTATCGCTACAACAGTGAACTGTATTTCTTTAATGAAACGGCGACTTCGATAGTTATGGAAAATCGTGAAATTAAATATAAGGACGATAAGGAACTTGCGGAGTCTGTAATTGAGGCACTTATGAAAGGTCCCGACAACAGCCGTTATATGAAAATTATTGAAAAAAATACGAAGTTGCTGTCGCTTAACGACGTTGATTCCGGTAATATTGTTGTAAACTTTTCAGATGAATTTTTGACAGGCGACAATACAAAAGATGTGCTTGCGGTTTATGCAGTTGTGAAATCGTTGTGCGCAATCAGCGGTGTTGACAGTGTTAAAGTAATTGTTGAGGGCAAGGATATTGCAACGGCGGACGGCTCGATTATAGGGTATTTGCGAAATCAGGACATTAATCTGTCAACCGATACATATAACAGTGAAACACGTGAAATTGCATTGTATTTTCCGAATAAAGACGGCAACAAGCTTGTTATGGAAACAAGAACGATTAAAGTCACCGACCAACAACCTTTGGCACAATATATTATAAATGAACTTATCAAAGGTCCCGAAAACAAGGAACTGTCAGTGCCGCTCAGCAAGGATACCGTACTTTTGAGTGTGGAAACTTCGGATAATATTTGCTTTGTAAATTTCAAAGCTAATTTTACCGATAAAAATTCGGGTACTGCGGAAAAAGAGAAAATGACGATATATTCAATCGTTGATTCGCTTACCGAGCTTGACAACATTCAGCGTGTTCAATTCCTTATGGATGGTAAAAAAGTTGATAATTTCGGTAATATCAATATCGGAAGTATGTTCGGACGTGACGGAAGTATAATTGCCGAATAAATTTAGAATATTCAGTTGACAGTTTGGTAATAATATGATATTATACAATCAATAAAGGGGAGTAGCTTGCGCATTTTATATGCGTAATATGATGTCGTCAATACACGTTCGGAAGAACCGTATCATATTCTACGAAGCAAGACTTTTATTGCAGATAATTTTTTGTGCTGCAATAAAAAGTCTTGCTTTTTTGCTTGCGGCATAAGTGAGAAGATGGAGGAATTGGTTATGAACCCGTATCAAATGAAAAAAGAAGATGTGCTTAAAATGCTCGGTACTGATGAAAATGGTCTTACGCAAAATCAAGCAAAGGAAAATCAGAAAAAGTACGGCAAAAACGAACTTGCGGAGGGTAAAAAGAAAAATCCGTTTATATTGTTTTTGGAGCAGTACAAGGATTTTCTTGTTATAATTCTTATTATTGCGGCGATTATATCCGGTGTGCTCGGCGATATAGAAAGTGCGATCGTAATATTTGTAGTTATAACGATAAATGCGATTTTGGGTACTGTACAGCATATCAAAGCGGAACAGTCGCTTGACAGTCTTAAAGAAATGTCTGCGCCGACTGCAAAGGTTATCCGTGACGGTGAAATAAAAGTCGTTGAGGGAAAAGATGTGACAGTAGGCGATATTGTGGTCATTGAGGCAGGTGATTACGTCTGTTCGGACGGACGTATAATTGAAAATGCGTCCTTGAAGGTTGATGAAAGTGCGATGACCGGCGAGAGTGAGCCTGTCGAAAAACAGGAAACCGTACTTGACGGCGAAAAACCGCTCGGTGACAGAGTGAATATGCTGTATTCGGGAAGTTTTGCGACTTACGGCAGAGCGAAAATGGTTGTAACGTCAGTCGGTATGGAAACCGAAATCGGCAAAATTGCGTCACTGTTAAAAAGTACGCAGGAAAAGAAAACGCCGTTGCAGGAAAGCCTTGATAATTTCGGTAAAAAGCTGTCGCTTATCATAATCGGAATATGCGTTATTGTTTTGGGTTTGGAACTGTTCCGCAGTGACGGTATAAATTTGACAGTGTTTACGGATGCATTTGTGTTTGCGGTTGCACTTGCCGTTGCGGCAATTCCGGAGGCTTTAAGCTCGATTGTTACGATAGTTTTGTCAGTCGGAACACAGAAACTTGCAAAAGAAAATGCGATTATACGAAAATTGCAGGCAGTTGAGGGATTGGGCAGTGTTTCTATAATTTGTTCGGACAAAACGGGTACGCTTACGCAAAATAAAATGACTGTTCAAAAAATTTATTTTGACGGTCAAATTATTGATAAAGACGATGAAATCAATGCACGTCAAGGTCAGCTTATAATAGACGGTGCATTGTGTAACGACTCCGTTCAAAAAGAAGGTCAGGAAATCGGTGATCCGACAGAGATTGCACTTGTGAATTTTTCGGAAAAGCATGATTTGCCTGTTGAAAAAATGCGTGAAAAATATCAGCGTTTGGGTGAAATTCCTTTTGATTCAGACAGAAAATTGATGAGTACCGTTCATAAAATCGGCGACAATTATAAAATGCTGACAAAAGGTGCGGTTGACGTTTTGTCGGGCAGAATTAATGAAGTCAAAACTATGGACGGAAAAAGACCGTTTACTGCCGAAGATTTGGCAGAGTTAAAGAAAGTTAATACGGAATTTTCTCAAATGGGACTTCGTGTACTTGCTGTGTGCGAACGTGACGTTGATACAGTCGACATAAGCGTTGAAGATGAAAAGGACTATATCTTGCTAGGACTTGTTGCAATGCAAGACCCGCCGAGAGAAGAAAGTGCAGAGGCGGTAAGAAAATGTAAAACCGCCGGAATACGTCCTATAATGATAACCGGCGACCACCTTGTGACTGCGTCGGCGATTGCAAGAAAAATCGGTATATTGGATGATAACGGCCGTGCGGTAGAGGGCAGAGAGATTGAAAATCTGTCAGATGAAGAACTTGATGAATTTGTTTCGGACGTGTCGGTTTATGCGCGAGTTTCGCCTGAACATAAAATAAGAATAGTCAGCGCATGGCAGAGAAAAGGCTACATCGTTTCAATGACCGGTGACGGAGTGAATGACGCACCGGCACTTAAACAGGCGGATATAGGTGTGGCAATGGGTATAACGGGCAGTGAAGTGGCAAAAGACGCTGCGTCAATGGTGCTTACGGACGATAATTTTGCAACGATAGTCAAGGCAATCGAAAACGGACGTAATCTGTACAGAAATATTCAACGTGCAATTCAATTCTTGCTTTCGGGCAATACGGCAGGTATACTTGCGGTATTGTATGCGTCATTTATGGCATTGCCTGTTCCGTTTAAAGCGGTGCATCTGTTGTTTATAAACTTGCTTACGGACAGTTTGCCTGCGATTGCACTCGGTGTTGAACCGCACAGCAGTGATGTTATGAATGAAAAGCCGCGACCGAAAAATCAATCTATACTGACAAAAAAGGTACTTACAAATATATGTGTTGAGGGCGTTGTGATAGGTGTTATGACTATGATTGCGTTCTATGTCGGATTTATGAGGAATGCCGAAGTTGCAAGTACAATGGCTTTTTCAACGTTGTGTCTGTCAAGACTTGTACATGGCTTTAATTGTAAATCGGATAAACCTGTTTGGTTTACAAAAAAGATGTGGAACAATAAAAGTATGATAGGTGCGTTTTTTGTTGGATTTGTGCTTTTAAATGCCGTATTACTTGTACCTGCACTGCAAGGTATATTTGCGGTTGCACCGCTTACGATTGCGGAACTATTGACGGTTTACGGATTGTCGCTCGGTACATTCGTGATTGTACAAATTTTGAAAATGATCAGAAAGTAAATTAAAAGAGGTGACGGTCTGAAAAGACTGTCACCTCTTGTTTAATTTTTGTTGTCATTTGAAGAAAGCCAAGCACCGATTACCATAAAAATTAATGCTATAAAATAAGTAACCGTAGGAATTTGCTTGAATATAATCAATGACAGAATAGCTGCTATAAACGGAGAAATTGCGTAATAAGCACTTGTCCGTGCCGCACCGAGAAGCCTTTGAGCGTAGACATAAAAATATATACTCAATCCGTATGCGATAAATCCGACCAAAAGCACGGGGATAATGCTCCAAAGCACAGTTAAACGTTCACCTATGCACAAGCCTATAATTATCGAGCCTAAGCCTGAAAAAATACCTTTAAGTAAAACGATTTGAAGCGGGTCTTTTGAAGATAGTTTTCTTGTACAGTTGTTTTCAAATCCCCAACAGACGGCGGCAAGAAGTACGAACAGCGAGCCGTACGTAAATTGCAGACTTGATAAATCTTCAAATGATAAAATTCCGCATGAAACAGTTATAAACAATATACCGAACCACAATCGAGGACTGATTTTTTCTTTGAATATCATAAGTGCGATAATTGCCGTTGCGACAATTTCAAAATTGTTGAGCAGTGACGCATTGGCGGCGGTTGTCGCGTTCAATCCGAACATCAAGCAAATCGGTGCGGCTATGTCCAAAAGTATCATTGCCACAGTGTACGGCAATTCCGATTTTGTCAGTTTTAATTCGTTTGTTTCTGTTTTTCTGATTTTGCGGACGAGTGCAATTATAATCATTCCTATTCCTGCACCGACATAAAGAAAACCCGCCATTAAAGTCGGCGGAATGCAGTCGAGCAATATTTTTGAAAACGGAGCGTTGACGGCGTATAATGCCGCCGCAAGTATTGCAAATGCTATGCCCTTTTTCATATTTAAACCTCCAAAAACCATAGTACGGATATTGTATCACAAATTTTTGTGAAAATAAAGGTATTAAATCATTATTTTGGTCATAAAAAATTAACAATTTGTTTATAGACAATTACGGTTACATTTGATATAATGTAAACTGTAAATTAATCTGTTAAAAAGGAGTTGAGGTGTTTGAAGGTCAGGAAGAAGGCAGTATTATGTGCTATATTAGCCGGAATAATGTTGTCAACAGCTACACCCAGCTTAAAATTAACCGTTTTTGCCGATTCGGCAATAACAGAAACAGAAGCTTTGGATAAGGCAGTTGCTTTATATGAACATCTTACGGATAAAGAGGTCGAAATCCCACAGGGACTTGACGAAACGGGACTTGATACAAATTTAATAAAACCTATTGTGTTGGGATATATTAATTTTGAAGATACCGAAGAGGCAAAACAAGAGAAAAGTATAACAAAACAGGATTTTATGACAATCCTATACAAAACAATAATTACATACAACGACAGTTACACGATTTATGAAGATGAGGCAAACTCAATTCTGAATGAATGTTACGACAATGCATATGTTAATGATGAAAACAGAATTGCATATGCGTTTATGATGAAACAAGGCATAATTACAGCAAAATTCGGTACAGAGCCGAACAAAGAGCTTACAAAAGAAGAATGTGAAACTCTTATCGACACTGTATATGATTATTTTGCACAGAATGTAATGGTGACAGTCGGCGGAAAAGAAATAAGAGTCGGTGCGAATATCAGCACAATTCTTGATACGTTCGGCGAGCCTAACAGAATTGACCAGACAGAATACGGATTTGAATGGTATGTTTATGATTCAAACTATTCGGAATTTTGTATGGTAGGTGTTGAGGCAGACAGAGTTTGTGCCTTGTACACAAACAGTTCAAGTTTTGATTTTAACGGAATGAAGTCGGGTGATGACTATTCAAAGACAGCGGATTATCTTGATAATCGTTGTTACAGATTTTATGTCGACTCGGAAGGACATCTTGATTCAATATTGTACAATCCGCGTTATCGCGGTGTTGATGACAGCACATCTGTAAAACGTTCAAAGTCGATGATTCTTCTTGATATGATAAACTCATACAGAAGTAAGCATAACAAGACTGTATACGTTGAAGATTCCGATATGAATGCGGCGGCATGGCTTTCGTCACTTGATTTTATGAATGAAAAGGGATATGAAAGTGATGTGGTTACACAGTCGGGTTATGATGTGTTCTCTGTATATCGTCAGTTGCTTGAAAGCGATAACGATATTCTTGTACAGGACACACAATACACATCTCCTATCGGTTTGAATACAACAACAGACTTATCGGGCGGTATTCAGGCAAAAATAGTTGCGGATACAACATCAATAGCCGTACCGGAAGAAAAGACTACCGTTGAAATACCTCAAAAGGATTACAGCATAACACCTGTTGAGGAGGTTACAACGCCGATACTTAATTCGCCGGTAACGGAAGATAATTATGAAGAAGGCGATGACGTTGTAATTGAGCTTGCTATGCAGGCGGCAACGGAATATCATATAGAAATGTTTGACGTTGAAAACGATGAATATGCGGTAAATGAGTATATCACTACCGATTCAACGGAAATTACATTGCCGTCTGAATTATTCAAAACGGGCAGAGATTACAGACTTATCGTAAGCTCAATCACAGACGACGGCGAAGCTTTGAGTGCCGATGAAGTGCTTATAAGCTACGGTACTGCATACGATACAGGAGTTAATATCGTTACTCCTTACAATAACGGTGTTACCGATGACGACTATGTGTCAATCGCATGGGAATCCGACAAGTATCACGATTTTTACGTCGATTTGTATGACTCGGACGGAAATCTTGTTGTGAGCAAGATTGTCGAAGACGAATATGAGGCACTTATTCAGGGCGTTGATCCGGGTAAGTATTTCTTATATATAACTGCGTTAAGACGTGGAAGTAAAGTTGAAAAGGCACAGGATTGCGTGACGTTTGAAGTAACTCAGGCAGAGCCTGTTATAAATGAAATTATTCTTGATAAGGATGATACATATTACTTTGTTTATGAGGACGAGGCTTTGGGACTTTTGTACTTCTACGATGAAGAATTGGTTGACGTTGATGAAGAGGACGAAAACGGCAACGTGCAGACAGTCACAAAGAAGAAAATCATTCAGAAACAAGTTAAGGCGACAAAGGGTTACAGACAACTTGCCAAGTACAGAAATAAAATGGAATACACAACAGGCGACCCTGTTATAAGAACGCATATGCTTACAGGCGATAATGAAAAGGGTAACGCGATAGTGAGCGAGGCTGAGAAGTATTTGGGTGTGCCGTATGTATGGGGCGGAACAACCCCGAACGGCTTTGACTGCAGCGGACTTGTTCAGTATGTATGTAATTCGCTTGGCATAAACGTAAATCGTGTTGCGGAAGACCAGTTTAAGAACGGTACTGCGGTGAATAAAGATGAACTTCAACCGGGTGACCTTGTATTCTTTGAACAAAACGGATACATTCACCACGTCGGTATTTATGCCGGTGACGGAATGATGATTCACGCACCGAGAACCGGTGATGTGGTAAAATATCAGTCTATGGAAACTGATTATTACCGCAGTCAATACGCAGGAGCAAGAAGAGTTTACTAATGATACAGGGGGGATTGAAATGGCATCATCTGTAAAAGCTTGTACAAATTCGCGTTACAGAAAAACCAATATAGTGATTATTACAATATTGAGTTTGCTTTCGTGTTTTGCACTTGTAATGGTGATATATAATCTTATAAAGGGCAGTTATTTGTTTTCGATTGCGTGGTTTATCGCTACGATATTGGCGTCAACATATGTTCTTATAAGAATTAATACCGTCTTTGCAACGTATATTTCAACAGACAGAATGAATTTGTTTATGAAAAATTGGAATAATGATTTTTTACCGTATGATTACGATAATAAAGTTAAAATTTTGAGTGAATTTATACCGGCGAAAACGAAAATTGTTGAGATACCTCTTAATGAAATAAGTAAGGTGCTTATCGGTACAAAGAATTTTATAAAGAGAAATGTTGCACCTGATTCTGATTTTGTGAAGAATATACGCGTGCTTGAAAAGTCGAAAGACTTTTATAAGAAGAAAACCATTTCGAGTATGGATATATTATATGTAGAAACTTTTGAAAAAGAGTGCTATTATATGCCGATTGTTAAGTTCGATACGAGAAATGTGACTAAAATTGTGCAAATGATTCAAAGGATTAATCCTGAATTGCTTATAAGAGTAAGCAGCAGGGAATACAGAACGCTTAGAATGGCGTCAAAATAATTAAGGGCGAGCCGTAAGGTTCGCTTTTTTGATGCTTAGTTGTTGAAAATGCACAAAATATAAATGCTAATTTAATTCAAAATCACGAAAAATAACATAAAACCAAAAAAGAATTGAAATTTTTGTTCTTATAGTTTATAATGTAAATATATGAATGTAACTTGTATGTGTGTCCGGATTTTATAGACACTCAAACAAAAAAACAAAAAATTTATTTTAGAAAAGGGGTAAAACAAAATGAAGAAATTCTCAAAACTATTTCTATCATGCGCAGCAGTAGCAGCAGTTACAGCTGCAGTCGCAACATCAGCTATGGCAGCTGGAGAAATTTCAGCTGAGTACAGCGCAGAAACAGCAAGTCTAAAGATCACAACAAAATATACAGCTGATCAAAAGACATTGCTTATCGTTCCTTCAAGTGTAAGTCTTGATAAGGTTACAGCTGACGATGTTGTACAAATCGACCAAAATGCAGAAATTGTAGACGTTGCACTTCCGGCAGATCTTAAAGACGGTAAATACACAGTTTACATGGGTGGCGACGGTCAGGTTTACAGCGATACATTTAGAGTTGGCGCAGGTAAAGTCCTTATCGGTGATGCCAACCAAGATGGTTATGTTGAAGCAGCCGATGCAACAGCAATTTTGAAGTATAATATTAATAAGTATACTTTCAAAGATAATGGTGAAGAAGCAGCTGATGCTAACCAAGATGGTTATGTTGAAGCAGCCGATGCAACAGCAATTTTGAAGTACAATATCAATAAGATTGATAAGACTAATGATAAAGTTGGTACTGAAAAATAATTAAAATCTCGTAATCTTAAATAGCCATAAATTAATAATTTATAGGATATTGAAAGGGGTAAAAACAAAATGAACAAAAACAAGAAAATTGTAGCACTTATATGTGCTATGGCGATGATTTTCTCGATGTTTGCAAGTTTTACAGTTGTAAATGCTGAGGAAATAACAAAAGGTATTGTGCTTGAATATGAGGCAAGTACTCGTACAGCTAATACGGCAGTAGTCGTAGCAAAAGCAGTAGGATATACACAAGTAGATTCGTTCACAGTAAACATTAATGTACCGGATGGAGTACAGGAATCAGATGTTACAGTTAAAGATGCTTTGCTAAAGGGTGAAGCAGGTTTAACAGATGGTGTATATGGATATTCAGCTGGTTCAACAGGAGCGGTTGATGTACCTGCAAATGGTGTACTTATAAAGTTTGAAATTAAGCTACCAAGTACAGTGACAGAATCATTTGATGTAACACTACAAGACAAATCACAAATCGGTGTAGATACAGATATACTTTCAACACTAAGAAAGAATCTTCCAATTGCATGGACAACAGTTAAAATTTCTTCAGCTGAACCAACTCCAACAGCTGCTCCAAGCGTTGTAGGTTCAGTAGCTTTGAATAAACTTGTATCATCAGATAAGGTAACAGGTGAAAATGTTGCAAATAATGAATCAGATTATCGTATCGGTATCGTTGTAACAAAGAACGGTGCTGAAGCTGAATATGGTACAGACTTTATTGCTTTCTATGGCGATAAGGAACTTACAGAAGATGAATATGTGGGTCTTGTAAATGGTTACCTTGATTCTATTGATGGCGTTACAAGTCTAAAGGATGTTATTGATAACATTACATTCAAGACATATAATTCTGGCGTTAAGATTTATGCTGAATTGGTAAATGCTAATAATGAAGTTGTTGACAACAGTACAGTAAATGCTGATCCAACACCAACAGCTAAGCCAACAGAACCATCAATCTCAGTTAAGGCTTCATCAACAACTGTTGAATTTGATAAGAAGTTCACTGTAACAGCTACAGTTAAGAACGCAAAAGACGGTGCTAAGGTTGCATTCACAACAAATGATGATGAAAAATATGCAGTAATCTTCGGTACACCTACAGAAATCAATTCTAAGGGTGAAACAAAGGCTACTTACGTTGCAAATGATAAGGCTGGTACAGTTACAATCACAGCAACATACAAAGATACTGAAGGTAACGAAAAGTCAGCATCTGTAAAGGTTACAGTTAAGAAGGCTTCTACAACAACTGGTGGTAATGACGGTACAACTTCAGGTGGTGGCCCTGGCATAATCGCTCCTGGTAACACAGGTGCTGTAACAACACCTAACACAAATACTAACTACAAGCCAGACTTCCAGGATCTTGACTCAGTTGAATGGGCAAGAACAGCAATCAACGGACTTGCTATGAGAGGTATGATTAACGGTAGAGATCAATATACATTCGATCCTAATGCAAACATCACAAGAGCAGAATACTGCCAGATCCTAATGGGTGCTATCAACGCTCTTAACGCCAAAGGTGAATCAACATTCGCAGACGTTCCTTCAACAGCTTGGTACTACAATGCAGTATCAGTTGCAAGTCAACTTGGTATCGTTTCAGGCTACGGTGACGGTAACTTCGGTCCTAATGACCTAATCACAAGACAAGATATGGCTCTTATGACATATAAGACAGCTAAAATCATGAACAAGTCACTTGAACCTGTAAATGCTGAAATCACATTTGAGGATTCACATGAAATCTCAGATTACGCATTTGAAGCAGTTATGACTCTTCAAAAGGCCGGTATTATCAACGGTATGACTGATACAACATTTGAACCACATTCAAATGCTACAAGAGCTCAGTCAGCTAAGGTAATCTTCGATACATTCGTTGATGCTCAATAATTGATATTAAAGTATCTTAAAAGAACAGTCCATACGGACTGTTCTTTTTTGTATTTCAAATCAAATCTATTTTACAAATATAAATATTTGTTTATAATTTTATAATCTAATTGCAATTTAAACGATTTTTTGGTATAATATATATAAGATAATTATTTAGGAGTGAATTGAGTGGTTAATATAGGAAATGATTGGGACGAAATTCTTAAAGATGAATTTAGTAAAGAATATTATCTGAAACTTCGTGCTTTTTTGAAATCTGAATATAAATTGCATTGTATTCATCCTGATATGTATGATATTTTTAATGCTTTGAAATGGACATCTTATGCAAATACGAAGATTGTCATTCTTGGTCAAGATCCGTATCATGAAGTAGGTCAAGCACACGGATTGGCTTTCTCTGTTCAAAAAGGTGTTAAAATTCCTCCGTCATTATTGAATATATATAAGGAACTTCATAATGAATTGGGATTGTACATTCCAAATAATGGTTATCTTGAAAAATGGGCAAGACAAGGTGTGTTGTTGCTTAACTCAGCATTGACTGTCCGTGACGGTCAGGCAAATTCGCACAGAAACAAAGGTTGGGAGATATTTACCAACAGAGTTGTCGAGTGTTTGAATGAACGCAAAGACCCGGTAATATTTATGCTTTGGGGTAACAATGCGAAAGAGAAAATAAAGGTTATTACTAATCATTATCATAAAATTTTAACTGCCGCACATCCGAGTCCGTTGTCGGCAAACAGAGGATTTTTCGGTTGCGGTCATTTTGAAACGGCAAACAGAATGCTGACGGAAATGGGTAAAACACCGATAGATTGGCAAATTGAGAACATTTAAGAGGGTATAAAAATGATTGTTTTCGGTATAACAGGCGGAAGCGGAAGCGGAAAAACATCTGTTTCAAAAATGCTTGAAAAACTGGGTGTGCATATTATTGACACAGATGTAATTGCACACGAAATTGTAGAACCAAACAGTGAATGTCTTAATGAATTGGTCGATTATTTCGGTGATAGCATACTAAATGACGATAAGACATTGAATAGAAAGAAATTAGCATCAATCGCTTTTTCTGACAAACAAAAAACAGTGGCATTAAGCAACATAACGCATAAATATATAAAGGCGGAAGTGGTAAAAGACATAAACACGACTGATGCCGAATTGGTTGGTATAGACGGAGCAGTGATAATCGGAAGTAATGTTGAACCGCTTTGTGAATTTATAGTGTCGGTTATTGCTGATAAACAAAGCAGAATCACACGAATTAAGACGCGTGACAATATTACCGATGAACAGGCGATACAAAGAATTAATGCTCAAAATGATGATGAGTTCTATAAGGAAAATTCAATGTATATCATATATAATAACGGTGATATTGCACAGCTTGAAAGTGATGTTGTCGGGTTATTTAATAAAATAAAGGGGAATAGTTTTGAGTAAAATTTTTAAAGCATTCCTTGTACTTCTTGCAATATTTGTTGCGGTACTGGGTATATTAGGCGGTTATCAAACAAGTCAAAAATTCAAATATCCTGTTGCGTATGCAGATTATATTGTAAAATATTCAAAAGCCAACGACCTTGATCCGTTCTTGGTTATGGCGGTTATAAAAGTTGAAAGTAATTTTGTGCCAGAGGCACATTCGGGTGTTGCCGGCGGACTTATGCAGCTTACTGAGGAAACTGCCGAATGGAACGCAAAAGAATTAGGGATAACGACTGAATATGATTATATGGACCCCGAAACAAATATACGTTTTGGCTGTCATTATTTACGTCACTTGATTGATGTTTACGGAAATATTGACACCGCCTTGGCGGCTTACAACGGTGGTATGGGAAATGTTTATAGTTGGCTTAATGACTCGCGATACAGTGATGACGGAGTGACACTCAAGTATATTCCGTTTTCTGAAACTCGTAATTATGTTGTAAAGGTAAATTCGAGTTGGGAACACTATAAAGAAATGTATCAGTAATGTATATCATTAACATAAAATTAAAACAGAGAGGAGAATGAATTATGTCATTGATAATTACAATAGGAAGACAGTTCGGAAGTGGCGGACGTGATGTAGGTGAAAAGGTTGCGGAGTATTTTAACATACCTTTTTATGACAAGGAGCTTGTTGAACTTGCGGCACAAAAGAGCAATATCAGCAAAGAGGCGTTGAAAGAGGTTGACGAACACGCAACAAACAGTTTTCTTTACTCGCTTGCAAGCGGCAACTACTCAATGAGAGGTATAAACGCACCGATTTATTACGAAATGCCTATAAACGATAAATTATTTATCGCACAGGCTGACGTTATTAAAGAGGTTGCAAAGAGAGGCTCTTGTGTTATCGTCGGACGTTGTGCGGATTATGTTCTTGAAAATGAAAACGTGGACGTTTTGAGCGTATTTGTATACGGTTCGGTTGATTATCGTGCAAAGAGAGTTATGTCGGCACTTGATATTACTCAAGCCAAAGCAAAAGACAAGGTTTTGAAAACCGACAAACAACGTCGTACATATTACGATTACTACACAAGCAAAAATTGGGGCGTTATGTCTAATTATGACTTGTGCATTGATGCTGAAAAATTCGGCATTGAAGAAACTGCAAATATGATAATAAATGCAGCAAAGAAGAAAATTAAATAAGGAGTTGTTATATTTTGTTTCTTGAAATGATTAAATCGATTGTTCTGGGCATTGTTGAAGGTATATCCGAATGGTTGCCTATAAGTTCGACAGGACATATGATACTTGTAAACGAACTTATAAACAATACAGAGGGATTTACCGCATCTGATTTGTATTTGTATGTAATACAGCTTGGAGCAATTTTGGCGGTAGTAACGCTATATTTTCACAAGTTAAATCCGTTTTCACCGAAAAAGACAAATGTTGAAAAAGAGAATACTTGGAAAATGTGGTTCAAGGTTATTATTGCCTGTGTACCGGCTGCGGTTATCGGTCTTGTACTTGATAACTTTATGTCGGCTTGGGAAAATTGGCAGGTCGTTTCGGCGATGCTTATTTTGTACGGTGTAGCGTTCATAGTTGTTGAATCGTTGCACAAGGAAACAAAAATCGAAAGCATGGACGATATGACATACAAAACAGCACTTTTAATCGGACTGTTTCAAGTGTTGTCAATCGTTCCGGGTACATCGCGTTCAGGTGCAACAATACTTGGTGCAATGCTTATAGGTTGTTCACGTTCGGTTGCGGCTGAATTTTCGTTCTTTTTGGCTATACCGGTTATGTTCGGCGTAAGCCTACTGAAAGTGCTTAAATACGGCTTGGCTATGCCTATGGAAGATGTGATTGTGCTTTTGACAGGTATGGTTGTTGCGTACATTGTGTCGATGCTTGCAATTAAGTTCTTGATGAACTATGTAAGAAAACACAATTTTAAATCATTCGGTTATTACAGAATTATACTTGGTATATTGGTAATTTTATATTTTAGTTTTATACACTAAAAACAACAAAAAAAGCTCCGTAAGCATTGCTTACGGAGCTTTTATTATACAAGTCTTATTGTTTTTATAATTTGGTCTTCGATTGGCTTATCCTGCATATCTGTCGGTGTCTCTGCTATTTCGTCAACAACCTCGATACCCTCTGTAACCTTACCGAAAGCAGCATACTGACCGTCAAGGTGAGGTGCGTCCTCGTGCATAATGAAGAACTGACTTGACGCACTGTTCGGAAACATTGTTCTTGCCATTGAAAGCACACCTCTTGTATGCTTTAATGGATTTGTAACACCGTTACCGTCAAATTCGCCCTTGATTGAATCTGTTTCTTTGTGCTGACCGTCTGCCGTAAAACCGCCGCCTTGAATCATAAAGCCCGGAATTACACGGTGGAAAATAAGACCGTCAAAGAAGTTTCTTTCGATTAGTGAAACAAAGTTTTCTACTGTGATTGGAGCAACGTCCGGATAAAGCTCTGCTTTTATAATTCCGCCGTTTTCCATTTCGATTTCAATATTCATAATTTATCTCCTTGCTTTTTAAGAATTTGACTCTGTTGAGCCTGACTGTAAGAATGGAAGAATGTCATTAAGTTCATCTTCGCTTAATTCATCATCGTTGTTTTTGTCATCATTTGAATTGCTTGATTTACTGCTTGATGAAGAATTTGAACTGCTCGATTTTGAACTTGAGTTTGACTTAGGTGTTGATTTCGGAGCAGTTGTTGATTTTGATGATGATTTAGATGACTTTGAAGATGATGTATCTTCGTCTTCATCATCAGTATCTTTTGAGTTTTTGTCTGTGTCTTTATCTTTTGACGGCTTTGAAGTAGCCTTTGTTTTGCTTGATTTACCGCTTGATACAGATGTGTCAATGGTGATTGTGTCAATCACGATAGGCTCGATAGGGACGTCCTCCATATTTGATGAGGCAACTGTACCTGTTTTTACAGATGCGATTTCATCAACTATATCCATACCCTCTGTAACTCTACCGAAAGCGGCATATTGACCGTCAAGGTAAGTCGCATCTTTTTGAACGATAAAGAATTGACTTGTTGCACTGTCATAATCCTGTGCTCTTGCCATTGAAATTACACCTCTGGTGTGAGAAAGTGTGTTTTCAAAACCGTTCTTTGCAAATTCGCCTTTGATAGACTCAGTTTTTTGCTCTTTCAGATTTTCGTCATAGCCGCCGCCTTGAATCATAAAATCTTCAATAACTCTGTGGAATATTGTGCCGTCATAAAAACCGTCTTCTGCAAGTTCAACGAAGTTTTCAACCGTATCAGGTGCAAGGTCCGGATATAATTCAAGCATAATTTCGTCACCATCTTCAAGTTCTATTGTGGCGTTGACTGTGTTTTTTACAAGTTCCGGATCAGGTGTTGAAACGGGTTCTTCATCTTTGCCGTTTTGGTTTGTGCCGCATGACGCAAGCACCATTACCATTGATAGAATTATAGCTATAACACTAATTGATTTTTTCATAATTACTCGACATCTCCTTCTGTTTTGCTTTCGTCAGCAATTTGAGTTTCGGTTGTATCATCAGCAATAACTTTTTCAGAATTTTCTGTTTCTTCATCAGTTTCTTCTTCGCGTTCTGCTCGTGCAATACTCATAACACTTACACCGTCGTCAAGACGCATAACTCTTACACCTTGAGTTTGACGGCTGTATGAAGAAATTTCATCTGTGTGCATTCTTATAATAACACCGTCAGATGTGATAAGAATAATATCGTCATTATCTGTGACAGTTTTCATACCGGCAAGTTTGCCTGTTTTCTCGGTAATACGATAAGTGAAAATACCTTTACCGCCTCTTGACTGAATACGATACTCGTCAAGCGGTGTTTTCTTTCCGTAACCGTTTTCTGTGACAGTAAGAAGCTGGCTGTCGGGCAGTGCAACAGACGCACCGATAACATAGTCGCCGTTGTGAAGGCGGATACCCATAACACCTCTTGTTGTACGGCCTGTTGAACGCACCTCAGTTTCGTTAAAGCGGATTGCATAACCGTCATGTGTAGCAATAATAATATCTTGAGTATTGTCTGTAAGTTTAACTCTGATAAGTTCATCGTTTTCGTCAAGGTCAATCGCACGAAGTCCGCCGTTACGGATTTTTGAGTAATCCATAACGTTTGTCTTTTTGACAATACCGTTTTTGGTGATGAATGTAAGGTATTTGCCGTCCTCGAAGTCCTTAATAGGAATCATTGCGGAAATCTTTTCATCATTTTCAAGCGGAAGTAGGTTTACAATCGCCGTACCCTTTGCCTGTCTGCTTGCCTCAGGAATTTGATAACCTTTCAGCTTGTACACAACACCGCGAGTTGTAAAAAATAACAATGTGTGGTGCGTTGTGGTTGTAAACAGGTGTTCAACGAAGTCCTCCTCACGAGTTGTAAGACCTGAAATACCGCGACCTCCGCGTCTTTGTGATTTATAAGTATCGACAGGCAGACGTTTTGTGTAACCTTTATGAGTAACTGTAACGACAATATCTTCTTCGTCGATAAGGTCGTCAATATCAATTTCAGTTGTAACCATTGATATTTCAGTTCTTCTTTCATCGCCGTACTTATTCTTAATATCGGTAAGGTCGTTCTTAATTATTTCAAGAACTTTGCTTTCATCTGCAAGAATTGAACGTAAGTCTTCGATTTTTACAACAAGTGCTTGATATTCTTCCTCAATCTTGTCACGTTCCATACCGGACAAACGACCGAGCTGCATTTTTACGATTGCGTCTGACTGTGCGTCTGTAAGTGAGAAACGTTCGCACAAGGTCTGCTTTGCGTCAGGAATACTCTTTGATGCACGGATTATTCTGATTACTTCGTCAACGTTGTCTATAACAATCTTGTAACCCTCTAAGATATGTGCGCGGTCAAGTGCTTTGTCAAGTTCAAACTGTGTACGTCTTGAAATAACATCTTCCTGGTGGGCGATGTAGTAGTCAATCATTTCACGAAGTGTAAGAATTTTCGGCTGTTTGTCTACAAGTGCAAGCAAGATGATGCCGAAAGTATCCTGCATTTGTGTATACTTGAACAGATTGTTAAGTACAACATTAGGGTTTGCGTCACGTTTAAGTTCGATAACAAGACGAATATGTTCGGTAGATTCGTCACGAGTTGATGAAATACCGTCAATCTTGCCGTCACGAACAAGTTCGTTAATATGCTTTTCAAGCTTTGCTTTGTTTACTTGATAAGGTATTTCTGTGACAACAATTCTGTTTCGGTCATTGTGTTCTTCTATTTCGGCTTTCGCACGAAGAATAATTTTTCCACGACCTGTTGTATAAGCGTTTCTTATACCGCTTTTGCCCATAATAACGCCGCCGGTTGGGAAATCGGGACCTTGAATATGAGTCATAAGTTCCTCGGTTGTTATCATAGGGTCGTCTATAACTGCGATTATACCGTCAACAACTTCTGTAAGATTGTGCGGCGGAATATTTGTCGCCATACCGACTGCGATACCGGCAGAGCCGTTTACAAGCAAATTCGGAAATCTTGACGGAAGAACGTCAGGCTCTTTTAATTTGTCATCATAGTTAGGTACATAGTCAACCGTATTTTTCTCAATATCGGTAAGCATAAGTGCCGATATTTTAGACATTTTCGCCTCGGTATAACGGTAAGCTGCAGGCGGGTCGCCGTCGACAGAACCGAAGTTACCTTTACCTTGTACAAGCGGATATCTAAGTGAGAAATCCTGTGCCAAACGTACCATTGCGTCATATACGGACGCGTCACCGTGAGGGTGATATTTACCAAGCACGTCACCGACAGTTGCGGCAGACTTTTTAAAATCATTTTCGTATAATAGGTTTGCCTCATACATATCATATAATATACGTCTGTGAACAGGTTTCATACCGTCACGAACGTCAGGAAGGGCACGGCTTACTATAACGCTCATAGCATAATCAATATAAGCTTTTTTCATTTCACTGTTAAGGTCAACATCAATAATATGTTGGTTATTGATTGCGTCCATATCCAGTTTCAATTCTTTGGACTTTTTTGCCATAATTTCCTCCTAATTTTCAGACTTGAAACGTAAATTCCAAGTACAAAATTTAATACTTTTAACTTATTTATTATACCACAAATTGGGCTTAAAATCAAGGAAAATCCTATAAATATTCAGTATTTAACGACACACGAACACTATGCGTTCGCTGTCTTTTTTCGGTTTGTCAAACGACAGTTCGTCATATGTATCGACAGACTTAAAACCGGCTTTTTTGAGAAGTAATGTAAGTTCATTTACCGAATATGCTCTTTGCAGATGACGTTCTTCAAAACGGCTGTATTTTTTGCCTTGCTTTACAAAGAAAGTAAGGAACATATCGGATAATTTGTGTTTTTCGATAAAGCGATTTTGCCAGGTATAAAATATGTTTTTATCGCTGTGCACAAATGTGTTTGAGCCTATCACGTTTTTTAACTTATATTCCGTGCTTATATCAAATATAAAAAGACCGTCGGGATCGATAAAGCAAGTTTTGATTTTGGTAAAAAGAGTTAATAACGATTTCGGCGGAAGAATGTAATTTATACCGTCAATCATACATAGAAATGCACCCATTGTGCCGAAAAGGTCAAGATCGGTCATGCTTTGGTTCAGAAAAAGTATGTCAAGTCCGTCGGCTTTTTCACGGGCAATGTTAAGCATATCCTCCGAAATATCAACGCCTGTCATATCGTATCCGCGTTTGGCAAGAGGTATTGTTATATTTCCCGTACCGCATGCGAGGTCGCATACAAGGTCGGGGTTTACGTCATACATAATAAAAAGATTTTCTATATAGTCCGCCCATTTTTCATAATCAATATCCTTGTGCATAAGCGAATCGTAAATATAGGCGAAATCGGTATAGCTATTCATCTTTATTCTCCATTCTGTCAATTACTAAATTGTAGCCGTCTGAGCCGTAATTTATACATCTGTTTACGCGACTGATTGTTGCGGTTGACGCACCTGTTTTTGCGGCAATGTCCGTATAGATGTTTTTGTCTTTAAGCATAAGTGCGACTTCCATACGTTGACTCATTGATTTAAGTTCCGAAATAGTGCATAAATCAGTAAAAAATCTTCTGCATTCATCAACGGTTTTTAATTCAAGAACTGCTTTGAAAAGCGTGTCAATTCGTTCGTCATTTATTTCTTTCATTTGTTATCAGTAACCTTTCTGCTCACAATAAATCACTAATGCACATATATCTGCGAGCCGATAGTGTGCATTACAAAATATACTTTGATTATACCACTTTAACGCGTGAAAGTAAAGTGAAATACATAAATATTGTGTTTAAAGAGAATAATACACAAAAGAAAATGTCTGAGGTGAAATATGCTTATACTTGTTGTTAGAACTTTGATTTTGTACGGTATGGTTATTGCCGCTATGCGTATAATGGGTAAAAGACAGCTTGGGGAGTTGCAGCCGTCGGAGCTTGTTGTCGCTATAATGATTTCCGATTTGGCGTCTGTGCCTATGCAGGCTATCGACATACCGCTTTTGTCGGGGATTATTCCTGTGCTGACTTTGATTGTTGCGGAAGTTATGATGTCATATTTGAGCCTTAAAAGTAAAAATATTCGCAAGTTTTTGAGCGGTGAGCCGAGTATTGTCGTGTATGACGGGTGCATAAATGAAGCCGAGTTAAAAAAACTTCGGTTTAATATCAATGATTTGCTTGAGGAACTTCGCCTTAACGGTTGTCATGATATATCCGATGTGGCGGTGGCGGTTTTGGAAACAAGCGGTAAATTGAGCGTTATACCGAAAGATAAGGCAAGACCTGTGACGGTGGAGGATTTACAGCTTGAAAATGTTCGTCACGACGGATTGCCTTGTGTTATCGTGTCGGACGGAACACTTAACGAGGGTGAATTGACTCGCGCGAAAAAAGACCACATTTGGCTTACAAAGGAATTGAAAAAACGTAATATTAAAGATGTAAAAGAGATATTTGTTGCGTCACTTGACGCAGAGGATGAATTATTTATACAGTTAAAAGGGGAATGGAGAAAATGAAAGGAGTTATAGCGTCAGCGGTTATTGCTGCGGTTATTGTGGCAGGGAGTGTTGCATATACAAATCATATTGATAAAGTGTCGAGAGAACTGGGGGAGATTAATGACAGAGTTATGGTGTTTTTGTATGACGGCGATTATGAAAGTGCCGGTGATGAAATCGAAAAACTTGTACAGTATCTTGACGAAAATCGTACTGTACTTGCCGCAACAGGTAATCATGAGGATTTTGATAAAATTGAAATGAATATATCCGAAGTGGAGGGGTATATTAACGGTGGGGAGCAAACAGACGCAGTTTCACATTGTCGTGTGCTTGGTTTTTTGTTTGAGCATTTGCCGAAAAATTATAAGTTTAAGTTGGAGAATATATTGTAGGTTTAGGGCAACCGATGGTCGCCTGTACGAAGGATTGCACAAAATGAGAGTATTAAAAAAGCGACTGACAGTCGCTTTTTTTAATTGAAGAATTGATATGAAACATCGTCAACTTTTGTCAATGTACCGACTATTGAATCATCATTGCGTTTAATGATGTAGTTATCGCCGTCTGCTACAAGTTTTACGGGAACGACTGTTCTGTCATATTCTATATTATAAAAATTGCAAACACCCTCAATATCAATAAACGGTTTAAGTTTATGAATATCTCCGTAAGTGAAAGGCATAACGTTATTTGTATTCGCAGCGCCGGTGATATGTCGCATACAACCTGTAAAATCAGCATAATTACCGCTGACGCCTCTTATATGATCGAGCCAGCTTACACATTTTGTTTCGTCATAGTAATGCTGACCGCTGAATACATATACGTTTTTGTCTGTATTCGTGATATTCTCTTTAGTGTCAAGGTTTATAAGCTGTGATGTGAGAGCGACGTCAATGTCAGATGTTTTTTGATAATCGCTCACTTCACCGATACCTGTAACTGTAAATGAAAATGCCGAAACTGTAAGTAAAACCGCACATAAAATTCTGCTAAACGATAGCGGTAAAAGAACTATAAGTTCATCAATTACTATGCCTATTCCGAGATATGCGAAAAATACAAGTCTTAACGGTATTCTGTCAGAACCGAGAATGTAGTTTAGCGAAAGTCCGCCAAAAAACATTACAATTCCAAGCGCAAGTATTTTCCAAGAAAATTTACGCTTTTTAATACATACAGCCGAAAATACACCGAATATAATCGAAAATATTGCGATAAGTAATATTTTTATAAATTTATGACCGCCGAAAACGATAATAATACCTTTATCGTAACCGTTTTTGAATATTGAATTTGTAAAATCGGTGAATATATTTTTCGTATAATCGGTAACGAGTGCGGTATGCTCCAATATATCTGTTTCAAGGAAACCGCCTCGCGATTCTATTTCGCCGGAACCGGAATTTAAAATGTAGTAAATTCCGATAATTGCTATATGTGCCGCCATTATTGCAAGCGGAAGCAAATCTTTTTTATTCTTATAGTTGTTCCAAACAATGAAAAGCGTAAGTATGATATAAACCACTATTGCCGGTTCGTAAAAACATACACTGAGCATACCGAATACGGCAAACATAACTAAAAATTTCACTTTATCCGATTTATAACAGTAATCAAGCGAAAGTGTGGCACAACCTATAAACAGCAGTGAATATACAACTCTTGTTGCGGCGGCAATCCAATAAGTAGCCTCAAGTCCGACAGGAAAAAGGCACACAAGGCACAAGAAGAATCCGCCGCTTGCAAAATTGTTTCTGCGAAGTGCTTTTATAATCAGAAATGAACCGAAAAGCAGTGAAAATGTCAAAAACAATTCGACAATCCACAAATGATTAAACAACGGTGCGTTTACGAAACAGTCAAACACTCCTGCGAGCGGGCGTATTGCAAACTTTTCATTCGGAATTGAAAAGTTTGCAAGTCGGTTTGATATACCTTTATACAAATCACCGTACAGAAACCAGTCATCCATAACAGGCTTGTATACTCCGCTCAAAAATCGTTGAACAATCATAAGCAATCCCAAAGCGAAAGTCATAATATATTCACAATGTGAAGAAAGCAGTTCAAAAAATGAGGATATTTTGCTTTTTCGATTAATTTGATTCATACGAAAATCCTCCCAATATAATAGTTTTTACAAAAATAGGCGTGTTAAAAAGCACGCCCGAATTTGTTGTATTTATAATATTATTCGTATAAATGTTCAAGAATTTGAACAACTTCTTCCTTCGTAGGTACGCGAGGATTTGTTGCTGTACAAGCGTCTGCAAGAGCTTTTTCAGCCATTGAGTCGATTGCATTGAAGTATTCTGTTCTGTCAACACCGCATTGTGAAACCGAAACAGGAACGTTCATTTCCTTTAACATAAACTGAATCCAGCTTACAAGAGCGCGAACTGTTGTGATTTCATTGAAGTTATTTACACCAAGAAGTTTAGCAACGTTGACATATTTTTCAACGCACTTAGGATAGTGGCTTTGACTTCTTGAATGTTTGTTAATTCCTGAGTTGTATTCTATAACGTGAGGAAGTAACATTGCATTGGCTCTGCCGTGCGGAATGTGGAACTTAGCACCGATTGCGTGAGCAATACCGTGGTTAAGACCAAGTGATGCACTGTTAAATGCAAGACCTGCAAGACATGACGCAACGTGCATTTTCTTTCTTGCGTGTGTATCGTTATTGTCAAGATATGAACGAAGTAGGAAAGTACCGCATATCTCGATTGACTTTTCTGCAAGTGCGGCTGAAAATTCGTTGTTGTTGATACTTACATATGCTTCGATTGCGTGAGTAAGTACATCCATACCTGTGTCGGCTGTTATGTTTGCCGGAACGCTCTTTACAAGGTCGGCGTCCAAAATAGCCTCTGTCGGCAACATACTGTCTGATACAAGCGGATATTTTATATCATTTGCCGGATCGGATACAACGGCAAAACTTGTAACTTCACTGCCTGTACCGGAAGTTGTAGGAATAGCGATAAGTGCAACTTCTTTTTGAGATGCTCTTGTTGCAAATTCACGAATTGATTTTGCACTGTCGATAGCACTGCCGCCGCCGATTGCGATAACAACGTCAGGATCATAGTCAAGCATTGCCTTAACACCAAGAGAAATTTTTTCAATCGGTGGGTCCGGAACAACGTCTGAAAACACGTCAAATTCAGTATAACCGTCGTTTAAACGATATGTAATCATCTGTAGCATACCGCTCTTTACAACAAACGGGTCTGTGATGATAAGCGCTTTCTTATAAGGAAGGTCTGCAAGTCTGTCAAGTGCATTGTCACCGAAATAAATTTTTGTTTTTATATCGAAACTTTTCATTAAGTTTTTCACCCCTGTTTCATTAATACATTTATTATACAATATTTAAACAAATATTACAAGGGGAATTTGAAAAAAATAATGTAGAAAATTCGATTTTCCGGTATTGCATTTTTTGTTATGCTATGCTATAATAAATTTAGATTAGACGAGATGAGCAAAATTAAAAAGATGTTTTATATTTTATTTATAGGGATATTACGCTCGTTTTGGTCAAAAACGGGCTTTTCTTTTACATTTTGCCTGAGATTAGAGGAGGACTATAATTATGAAAGAACTATTAAAAAAAGTAACAGAAGGACAAAATCTTACGCGTGAAGAGGCTGCAAAAGCAATGGATATGATGCTTGAGGGTACAGCGTCACCTGTATTGGTGTCGGCATTTTTGACGGCACTTCGCATGAAAGGCGAAACGGTAGACGAGATTGTCGGCTGTACGGAAATGATGAAGTCAAAGGGCGGCAGCGTCAAGCTTGATACTGATGAGTACATAGACTTTGTCGGAACGGGCGGTGACGGTGCTAATTCGTTTAACATATCGACAACATCAATGTTTGTTTGTGCGGCGGCAGGTGTGACTGTGGCAAAGCACGGTAACAGAGCTGCATCTTCAAAGAGCGGTGCGTCCGATTTGCTTGAGGCACTCGGTGCAAACATTATGCTTGAGCCGAAACAGGTTGAGCAATGTATAAATGAAACAGGTATGGGCTTTATGAATGCTATGAAGTTCCATAAGGCAATGAAAAATGTAGGACCTATCAGAAAAGAAATCGGTATCAGAACTATATTCAATATGCTTGGTCCGCTTTCAAATCCGTCAAATGCATCAAGACAGGTTATAGGTGTTTTCTCACCTGAAAAAGTCAGCGCTTTTGCTAAGGTAATGAGTGAAATGGGCGTTAAACGCGCTATGATTGTTTGCGGCAGTGACGGTATGGACGAAATTACGGTTACGGGTAAAACATTGGTAAACGAAATTATTGACGGTAAGATTGTCGTGTATGAAATCGATCCGCATGATTACGGTATCGAATATGCGGCTGCAAGCGATATTACCGGCGGTGACGGTAAGGAAAATGCCGAAATCGCAAAAAGTATTTTTAACGGCGAAAAGAGTGCAAGACGCGATATTATTGTTCTTAACAGTGCGGCAGGCATATATATAGGCGGTAAAGCAGATTCATACAAAGAGGCTGTCGAAATCGCAAAACAGACTATTGACAGCGGTAAGGTTATGGATAAAGTAAACGAATTTGTGGCTGAAACTAAGAAATTTAATTAAGAAGAAAGGCTGCGGAATTTGATATGATACTTGATAAAATTATTGCATCTACGAAAATCAGAGTAGCGAAGGCGAAAGAAAATTTAAGCCCAAGCGGGCTTTTAAAGGCTTTGGATAAAGCGGAACTTAAAGCACCGAATTTCAAAAACGGACTTATGTCGATTGACGATGTTTCAATTATTGCGGAAATAAAAAAAGCATCGCCGTCAAAGGGACTTATACGCGGAGATTTTGACCATATGAAGATTGCCGAAGAATATGACAAATGCAATATTCAAGCAATGTCGGTACTTACCGAGCCTGAATATTTTAAAGGCAATATAGAATTTGTTAAGGATATTAAAAGCAAATTCAGCATTCCCGTACTTCGCAAGGATTTTACGGTTGACGAGTATCAGATATATGAGGCTAAACTGTACGGTGCGGACGCAATTTTGCTTATAATGGCGGCACTTACCGACGCGGAATACAAGAAGTTTCACGCTTTGGCAGACAGTATCGGACTTGATGTGCTTGTTGAAACGCACAACGAAGAAGAAGTCAAAAGAGCGGTTGAATACGGCAGGATAATAGGCGTAAACAACAGAAATCTTCAGACGTTTGACGAGGATATAACGACGTGCGAAAGACTTTTACCGCTGATACCTGACGGTAAAGTGAAGGTTGCGGAAAGTGCGATAAGGAAACACAGTGATTTTGAATATCTGAGAGGATTAAAGTTTGACGCCGCGCTTATCGGTGAGGCGTTTATGCGTGAAAAGGATATAAAAAAAGCTGTTGATAATTTGAGATATGGAAATTAAAATATGCGGTATTCGCCGTAAGGAAGATATAGATATAATTAATAAGTACAAACCCGATTACATCGGTTTTATATTCGCAAAAAGCAAACGTGAAGTCACACCCGAAACGGTTGCTGAAATCACGAAAAATCTTGATAAGGATATAAAAAAAGTCGGTGTGTTCGTCAATGCAACATATGAAAAGATAAATGAGGCGGTACAGGTAGCAAAGCTTGACGTTGTTCAGCTTCACGGAGATGAAAACGATGAGTATATTTCAAACCTTGACTGCAAATGTGAAATTTGGAAAGCCGTAAGAGTGCGTGACGGAGAAGATATTTATGATGTAAAAGGGGTTGACAGACTGCTTTTAGACAAGTATACTGATAAAGAGTACGGTGGCAGCGGTCAAACTTTTGACTGGCACGGCAGCGGTAGTATAAAGACCGATAAGCCGATTATGCTTGCCGGAGGAATTAAAACCGAAAATGTTATAGAGGGTATTAATATTTTTAAGCCTGTCGGAGTGGATATTTCTTCTTCGGTTGAAACGGACGGTTTTAAAGATGAACAGAAGATAAAGAAATTTATAGAGACAGTGAGGAGTTATGAGAATGAATAGAATAGACGAGAGATTTGCTAAGGTGAAAGCAGACGGCAGAAAGGCACTTATTACATTTTTGACGGTAGGCGACCCTAACCTGGAAGTGAGTGAAAAGGCTATATACACAATGCAGGAGGAGGGCGTTGACCTTGTTGAATTGGGTGTACCTTTTTCGGATCCTGCGGCGGACGGCCCTGTAATTCAGCGTGCCGATGAAAGAGCTTTGGCACAAGGCGTGGATATTTTCAAGGTATTTGAACTTGTCCGAAAAATCAGAAATAATGTGGAAGTACCTATGGTATTTTTGCTTTACTATAATGTAATGGTACAATACGGAATTGAAAAATTCTTTAAACGTTGTCAGGAAACAGGCGTTGACGGACTTATTATTCCCGATTTGCCTTATGAAGAAAGCGATGAAATCAAGGAATATACCGAAAAATACGGTGTATATCAGATAAGCCTTGTATCACCGACTTCAAAAGACAGAATTAAAAATATTGCGAAAGACGCAAAAGGATTTTTGTATTGTATTTCTTCACTCGGTGTTACGGGTGAGAAATCATCATTTGTCACAAATTTTGATGAATTTGTGGGAACAATAAAGAAATATACTGACGTTCCGGCTTGCGTGGGATTTGGTGTTTCAAACGGCAAGCAGGTTAAGGAACTTACAAAATATTTCGACGGCGCTATTGTCGGCAGTGCAATCGTTAAGTCTATTGCAACCGGTGAGAGTGTAGAAGAAAGAATTAATAATCTTCGTGAAAAAATAAAAGATTTAAAGTCGGGATTGTGATAAATGTCCCGAAGAAGGGGTAGTTTAATTATGAAATTAAAAAAAACGGTCAGTGCGGTACTTGCAGGTGCAATGCTTTTAGGCACAAGTGCATTTGCAAAAGATAACATATATGCTTATAATAAGTTTATTTCGACAGTGATTGGTCCTCAGGTCGGTTATTGTGATTTTGCGGCGTCATTTGCCGGTCACGAAAATGAATATGACAATGTAAATAATTATTTTTCGGGACTTATCTCTGCATTTTACGATGATATAGATATGGACTTTGACAATGAACTTATTACTGTTGAGAGCAGCGGTGTATCGGTTTATCAAGGCAGCGAAAACGGTGTTACGTTCCTTGGCTCGATAGATACCGATTTAATTGCAAATTACGGTAATTCTTATGCAAACGTTTTTACTATCCCTGTTGGAAATAAGAAATATATAGGTGTTGAAACGTTCAGCAGTGTTGATACGACATATCTTCTTCAAATGTATATGCTTGATCCCGATACGGACGAATTACAGCCGAAAGTAAAAATCGAAAAGACTGTAAATGAGGACGGCCGTGAAGAAAATGTTTGGGCAAACGGTAAAACATATTATTCATATACGTTGGGTGAGGGATTGCAGACTGTTATGAATCCCGATAATTATAAGGATTCGGTTGCGGCGGCAAGAGCGGCTTTGACAGAAAGCAATATCCCGGATGCATTCGTTGCGTCATATGACAGAATGTGGTTTGGTGACGATAAAAACAATACGGATAATTTAACTCAAAATCAAATTTCAAACAGAGATAATTTAAAGGATCAAGATGATTTCAGAATTTCTCATATTGAAAGCAATGCAAGTCAGAAAAGTTATATTCGTGCAAAGGGTGTAAGATTTGACGAAAAGCCTGTTGTACTGTTTGAAGATTACAGCAGTTTGAGCGAGCTTAGCAAAAAACCTGATATTGTGACTGTAGTTCTTGACGGTCAGACTTTGCAGTTCCCGACGCAAGATCCTGTTATAAAAAATGACTCTACACTTGTGCCTATGCGTACGATTTTCGAGGCATTGAATGCAGAAGTTGAATGGGTTGATGAAAACGGTGTGCAACAAATCATTGCAAAAACGGCAGATAAAACTATAACAATGACAATAAACAGCAAGGAATTTTATGTGAACGGCGAAAAACAACCGGAACTTAACGAGCCTGCGCAACTTATGAATGATAAAACAATGGTACCTTTAAGAGCGGTAAGCGAATCGCTTGATTGTACCGTTGAATGGGACCAAGAAACAAAAACTGTTATAATACAGTCTAAAAAATGATAAAAAGGAGAGATAAGGTATGTCTAACATTTGGCACGATATTAACCCAAGAAGAATTTCACCTGAAAAATTTATGGCGGTAATCGAAATTCCGAAAGGCGTTAAAAACAAGTATGAAATGGATAAGGAAACAGGACTTTTGCGTCTTGACCGCGTACTTTACACATCAACTCACTATCCTGCAAACTACGGATTTATTCCGAGAACGTATGCGGCGGATAATGACCCGCTTGACGTTCTTGTACTTTGTCAGGAATCAATAGTTCCGATGACGCTTGTTGAATGTTATCCGATTGGTGTTATGAAAATGATTGATGATGACCAAGTCGATGAAAAGATAATCGCAATTCCGTTTAATGACCCGTCATATGCGGAATTTAAGGATATTAACCAATTACCTCAACATACTTTCAGCGAAATTTCTCACTTCTTCAGAGTGTATAAATCTCTTGAGGGTAAGGAAACTGTTGTAAATGAAGTGCTTGGTCCAGACGAGGCAAAAGAAGTTATTAAGAATTGTATTGCGGCATACAAGGATATGTACTGCTAACGAAAATGACTGTCGGTTTATCGGCAGTCATTTTTTTGTTCACTTTTGAAATAAAATGTCGCATTGTGAAAAGTGTTGTATAATTATAAATTAGAAATAAAATATTTTTGCAGGTTTTACAAATATTCCTTGACTTTTTGGAATTAAAATGATATACTACGGTTTGTACTTATATCAGAGGGAAGAATAGGTGACGGTATTGGAAACGGAAAGAAAAAATCTAAAGACGTTATCGGACGAAGAACTTGTTAAAGCCGCTCAAAACGGTGATGACGAGGCTTTGGAGGCGATATTGTCGAGATATAAAAATCTTGTTTATGCAAAATCAAAACCTTATTTTCTTGCCGGTGCCGATGATGACGATATTATTCAGGAGGGACTTATAGGACTGTACAAAGCCGTTATGGATTTTGACGGCGACAGATTTCCGTTTTTTAAAGTCTTTGCGGGAGTATGCGTGACAAGGCACATTATAACTGCCGTTAAAGCGGCGTCGAGAAAAAAACACCTTCCCTTAAATTCTTATGTATCACTTGATAAGAATACTTATGACGATGACAGCGATACAACCTTGCTTGACATCATAGCGTTCAGTGAGCTTCAAGACCCTGAGGCCATATTGATTGATCGAGAGAATATGGATGGTATGGAGTATAAAATCAATAAAGTACTCAGCAAGCTTGAAACAGAAGTGCTTGTATATTATCTTGAGGGGCTTTCCTATCAGGAAATTGCGGAAAAGTTGGGAAAAGATACGAAAGCGGTTGACAATGCCGTCCAACGTATTAAGAAAAAACTTGAAAGCACTTTGCGTGAGGGCAACGAGGGGAATTATTGAAGGCAGAAAACAAACAAATAACCAAAGTGAGGTAAAAACAATGTACGAAGACAAGACATTAGTATGTAAGGATTGCGGTAAGGAATTTACATTCTCAGCCGGAGAACAGGAATTTTACGCTGAAAAGGGTTTTGAAAATGAACCTCAGCGTTGTAAGGAATGTCGTCAGGCAAGAAAGAACAGTATGCGTCAAAACAAGGAGATGTATGAAATAGTTTGTGCATCTTGCGGTAAGGTTGACAAAGTTCCTTTTGAACCGAGAAACGACAAGCCTGTATATTGCAGTGAATGTTTCGCAAAACAAAACAACTAATACGGTCCAAGACCCGTATGAATAATTGTCTTTCGGACAGTTTTTCATAGAAATGATTTAAAAACAGTATCTTTCCTCAAAGATACTGTTTTTGTTTTGCACTTTATTACGTTAAAGTTGCATAAAATGTGTTTGAATGTTTTGGAAATATCGTTAATTGACAATCTTTGCGATATGTGATAAAATTTTATTGTATTTTTTTAAAAAGGAAGGATTGATAAGGAAAATGACAGGTGAAGGTTTTAAGACGTTCGGCGAGATTTTGAAACAGATCGACGGATTTGTATGGGGAGTTCCGCTTATTGTATTGATAATTCTTACAGGTATTTATCTTACAATCAGAGTAAGAGGATTGCAGGTAAGACAGCTTGGTAAGGCTTTGAAGTTTATGGTTAAAAACGAAGAAGGCGGAGAGGGCGAAGTTACGAGTTTCGGTGCTTTGTGTACGGCACTTTCTGCGACTATCGGAACAGGTAATATTGTCGGTGTTGCAACTGCTCTTGCGGCAGGCGGTCCGGGTGCGTTGTTCTGGATGATTGTAGCGGCATTTTTCGGAATGGCTACAAAGTATACCGAGGGTTTCTTGGCTATTAAGTATCGTACTATAGATGAAGAAGGTCACGTTCTTGGCGGACCTTTCTATTACATAGAAAACGGTATGGGGAAAAAGTGGAAGTGGCTTGCAAAGATTTTTGCGTTTTTCGGTGTTTGTGTAGGTCTTATGGGTATAGGTACTTTTACACAGGTAAACGGTATCGCAAGTGCGGTTACTAATTTCTTTGACCCGAATACAAGCTGGGCAATTCATTTGTTCGGCAGAGATATTTCTTGGGTAGTTGTAATTGCCGGTCTTATTGTAACGGTATGCACGGCACTTGTTATTATTGGCGGTATCAAGAGAATTGCTAATGTATCACAAGTTGTTGTACCGTTTATGGCAGTGCTTTATGTTGTATTTGCTGTGTTGTTGTTACTTTGCAATGTTACAAAAATTCCTAATGCGATTGTGCAAATTGTTCAAGGTGCGTTTGGATACGGTGACGGCATACAGGGAATCAGAGCGGTTGCCGGAGGTGTACTTGGTGCAATGATGGCTGCAATGCAAAACGGTGTTGCAAGAGGTATATTCTCGAACGAGGCAGGTCTTGGTTCTGCTCCGATTGCGGCAGCTGCGGCAAAAACTAAGGATACAGTTCGTCAAGGTCTTGTTTCAATGACAGGTACATTTATTGATACTATCGTTATTTGTACAATGACAGGTCTTGCAATCGTAATTGCAGGTTCATGGGCAAATCCTGACTTAAAGGGTGTTGCGATAACGACAGTCGCATTCCAAAGCGGTCTTCCGTTCCCATCGGTTGTGTCATCATTTGTTCTTATGATTTGTCTTGCATTTTTTGCATTTACAACAATTCTTGGTTGGGACTATTACAGCGAACGTTGTCTTGAATACCTATCAAACAGAAATAAAACTGTTGTTAAGGTTTATAGATGGATATATGTACTTGCAGTGTTCATCGGTCCGTACCTTACTGTTGCGGCTGTTTGGACTATCGCAGATATTTTCAACGGACTTATGGCGATACCAAATGTTATTGCACTTATCGCACTTAGCGGTGTTGTCGCAAAAGAAACGAGAGATTATTTTAAAGAATTTGATAGGTTGTCAAAGTGATTTAAGCGGTCGGAAACGACCGCTTTTTTTGTATGTATTTTGGTGTGGTAAAGTTGAAAGCAGGGGACAGCACCTTGATGTTCCGTACGAAGTGAGTTTAAGGGCGGCCAATGACCGCCCCTGCTTACGAAGCTATATGTGTATTATTTTAGACAGTATGAAAAAAATATGTAGGGGCGACCATTGGTCGCCCGTTGAGCGAGATAACCGAAAAAATAGTGGAGCCACCCCACAGTTAACTGCGTTGACAGCTCCCCTCAATGGGAGCCTTTTGAAAGCCTCTCCTTGAGGAGAGGTGTCACGAAGTGACGGAGTGGTGGCAATATAAAAATCCACAAAAAAACAGGTATGCGTTGCACACCTGTTTCAAAGCAAAATTAATCAACGATTGTCTTAACGTATTCGGCAATCTTATCGCACTTGCAGTTAGCGAAGAACAAGTCTTTGAATTGCTTACCTGCAACAGCACCTTTAACAAGGTCTTGGTCAAGGTTAGGAAGAATATCAAGAAGATCTCTGTGAGTAACCTTTTTAACTTCGTTAAGAATTTTAGCATTTCTCTGTTCAGGAACTGCTCTTTCTTTAGGATAACCGCCGCCCCATTCTTCAACGAACAGTTTTTCAAACACGTATTGTAGGTTAAGTTCAGCACCCCAACCCCAACCTTTTGCGAAAGGCATTGCAATACAGTTACCGTTATTAACCTGTGTGAACTGATAAGCGTCTGTTGGATCTACAACGTGACCGCAAAGTACACCAGGGAATGCGTTACAAGCAAGGCAAGCACCTTCGCCTGTACCGCAACCTGTGATAACAAGGTCAGCCGCACCTGAGTTTAGAAGTATTGCGGCAAGAATACCGATTTGTACATATGTAAGTTGTTCTGCATCGTCAGCTGAGTACATACCGTAGTTAAATACTTCGTGACCAAGCGGTTCAACAACTTTCTTTAGTGTTTCAACAATAACGCCATTCTTTGCAGCTTGGCTGTTTTCGTTAATTAAAGCAATTTTCATTTGAAATTTACCTTCTTTCTTTTATTTTACACTTCTATTATATCTAATTTTCAATAAGTTTGCAATATATAAATAAAAAAATAATATACTATTGACAAATAATATTATACGATATATAATATTATTAAATTAAAACATATTATAAATAAAACAGTAAAAGGCGGTGAATATATGATATTTAATATTAATGCGGCACTGCTTGACGCACTCGTACTTGCGATAGTGAAAAAAGAGGACACTTACGGATATGAAATAACAAGAGTTTTAAAAAACGAACTTGATGTATCGGAATCTACTTTATATCCTGTTCTCCGCAGATTGCAAAAGGACGATTGTCTCGAAATTTATGACAAAGAGTATTCCGGACGAAACAGGCGTTATTACAAGATAACCGACAGAGGTCGGAAACAGCTTGATATGTACCGTGACGAATGGCAGAACTACAAAGCGACTATAACAAATATATTTGAGGGAGTGATAGATGATGAATAAAACGGAATTTCTTGCGGCGTTAAGGCGTGAGCTTAGTTTTCTTCCGAAAGATGAGCTTGATGACGCTATTCGTTATTATGATGAATATATCAATGACGCCGGAGATGACGAAGAGAAAGTGATTGCAGAAATGGGTACGCCGCATAAAGTGGCGGAAGAGTTTAAAAATGAGTATTACGACAGAAAAAACGTTAATGATGAAAGTGCAAAACACAATAACCAAATTTCTTGGAAAACAGTGCTTGTATGTATATTGGCGGTTGGGTTTGGCGTACCTGTATTAAATATGATAAGAAACGCTCTTCCGGGGATAACCGGAATTGTAATTCTTGTTGTGGTAATAGTATTGCTTATAAAATTTCTCGGCAACAAGACAAATCAACGAATTGCTGTTTCAAATGCAACAGTTCAAACTTGCTCCGATATTGAAAACATATATCTTGACTTGAAAGCAGGAAATTTTGAATTCAGAACAGGAGACAGCTTTGCTGTTGATACAATGTCAGCCGGTGAAGTAAAGGTTAAAAGTTATATTGCAAACAATACTTGGACAGTTGAGGGTTCAAAGACTATCGGCAATAATGAAAACGGGGTTGTTTCTATAATAATACCAAATGGATTTCATGCAAAGAAAGCTGTTATGAAATTAACCGCCGGAAATATTCTTGTGTCGGGATTGTCGGCCGATAATACAAAAGTTGAAGTCGGTATGGGAAAATGTGAAATTAAAAATATGTATTCTCAGCATTTGAATATGAAGTGCGGAATGGGTGACATAGTCGGCAGTTGCAGTATGAACGGTGACGTGAATGTTGACTGCGGAATGGGTAATGTAACTCTAACGCTTACAAACAATGCAGACAACTTTAATATGTCGGCGACGGCAGGTATGGGATGCGTTGATATTGGCGGCACGAAAATTCATGGTGCAGGAAGTAAGTTGGATAACAATATCGGCGCGTTGCATAATATTAATGTAAAATGCGGAATGGGTAACGTCAAAATTGGATTTAATGAAAGGGATGAGGCTTAATGACTAAGGAAGAATTTTTAGACGAAATCAAAAAAGAACTTGGATTTATGCCGTATGAAGAAGTAATAAAAGCCGAAAAATATTTTGAATCATATTTCAACGGCAGTGAGGCGGACGAAAAAGTGATTGAAAGATTCGGAAGCCCTAAATATGCGGCACAAAATTATTATAGAACGCACGTAGCAAACAGCAACGCAAACATTAAACCGCCAAAGAAAAACGGTGTCGGAATATGGGCGTTGATAATTATTCTTATATTATTGTCGCCGATACTTATACCGTTGGCAATAGCAGTCGGATTTTTTGTGGTAGCGATAATATTCGGTATATTGTGTATTTTTCCGTTTGCATTTTTCAGCGGTGTTTCAATGTGGCTCGGCGGTGCGGGAATGATACTTAAAAGCTTTTTTGCTCACGCGGGATTTGCGAATATGGTTATGCAAATAGGCGTTGGATGTATATTCTTCGGCTTGGGATTGTTTATAGCTTGGGCGACTGTGGTTGTATGCATAAAACTGTTCCCGTGGATAATCAGAAAAATCGTTGCTTTAGGCTCAAGACTTTTTAATAAAAAAGCGTGATGGATAAGGAGGATAAAATGAGAAAGACTATAACAAAAGTTGTACTTATTATCTGTGCTGTGTCGGTTGCACTCGGAATTGCTTTGTGTGCAAGCGGTGTTGTGATGGGTGCTGATGTTGAAAAAGCACTTCGCGGAATTGGAATTAACGTCGAAACAAGAATAGAGCCGAATAATATGTATGATTATGATGATTATAATGATGATATAAATGATGATATAAATGATGATATAAATGATTTCTTTAAAGAATTCGGAATAGATAATATGGAGGGTGATTATAATGAAGAAACTGTTTAGAAGTTCAACTGACAGAAAAATATGTGGCGTGTGCGGCGGTATTGCCGAATATTTCAATATTGATTCTACTTTGGTAAGATTGGGTGTGGTATTGTTATCGTGTCTTGCATTCGGTACAGGTGTGCTTGCCTATATTATTGCCGCAATAGTAATGCCGGAGGCGTAAAACTTTTTTGTCATTGACAAACTATTTGTTAATATGTATAATAGAAGTAATATGATAAATAGTGAGGATTGAAAAATGGCAATATTTAAAAAGAACAAAAAAGAAGAAACGAAAAAAGTTTCAACTCAAGAGGATAATGAACTAAAGGACGAAATATCCAAGGCTTATGATGAAATAATGAGTGGCAACAAAGAAGAAAAAGCTGAAGAGCAACCGCAACAAGCACCTAAAGACGATATAGCTTTTGAAAATGAAGTTTTTAAATCAAAGGTGAAAGCATTTAAACAAGAAAGAAATCAACAGAACTTGATTGCTGTATTAAAAATGCTGTCAGGCAGAAAGTTTTTGCTTCCGTCAGTATGTAATGTGGAAGATCCGTTTGAAAAACTTGAAAACGGTAATGTAAGATTGAAAGAGGGAACTGTATTTAATCCGGCATTTTTGACAAGTAGTGATAAGAAAGTATTTCTGCCTATATTTACTGATGAAGAATCTATGGTTCAAAAGTCACCGTCGGGTGTATTATTGAAACTTAACTTCGAGCAATGCGTTACAGTAGTGTATGATGAAAAGAATCCTGTTGAGGCGGTTGTAATTAATCCGTTTACCGAAAATATGATAATCGGTATTGATTTGCTTAAGATGGTTTTCAAAGAAAAGAAAAAAGAAGAAAAACAAGATTAATATGAAATATGCCGACGGAAGTCGGCATATTTTTTTGCTTTTATAGCATGAATAGTATATATAACAAGAAATAATCCACAATATATAGTATAATGAAAAAAAGTTCAAAAAAAATGAAAAAAAGTGTTGACAAAAGGGGTAATAGA
>ERZ773104.957-NODE-957-length-42095-cov-8.986656_pt1 | contig 42095 bp, 29 predicted proteins | sample MGYA00511920_ERZ773104 | MGnify/ENA primary metagenome ERZ773104 (study PRJEB29015, sample SAMEA2737857) | human gut metagenome | biome: human gut; feature: human-associated habitat; material: faeces | place: China | collected 2012 ... | reverse complement strand
ATTTTAGCGGGTTTATTATTTATTCTCGCATTGACGTTATCTATTGAGAATGTCACTGCCTTATTATCAAGTGTTGCTGTTGCTGTTTGAGTTTCACTATCCCATTCAACATCTGCTCCCATTTGCTCGAACAAAAACCTCATAGGCACAAGCGTGCTGCCGTCCTCGATAATCGGCGGTACATCAAAGCCGAGAATATTACCGTCAAATTCAATATACGGTGCATCCGACGGGCATTTTTCATTTAATACATCTTCAATATCTGCCATATCATATTCTATTAATCTGTTTCTGGTCCATAAAACAAGCTTATCTTTCCACAAATCACATATAATAATATGTTCATCATCACTGTCTGCAGGGATTGCTACATCAACAGAATATACACCGTCACGAGATATTCTGAACGTATCAACATTATCATATTGTGTTTCAACATAGATATTACCCTTTGCTTTATAGTAACATGTTATAGGTCTTTCTTGCACCACTTTAATTAAATCCGACTTATTTCTTTCTATGAACATATCTTTCACTTCAAACCTATAATTACTTAAGTTTACGTAATTTGTCAACTTTCCTTGAAATACAAGCGTATTTCTGCCATTGCTTTGCGGCATATGACTCATTTCATTATCAATTTGCCAATCAATCGCATCATAAGAATAGTAAATAGTATTTTTACTTTCATATTCTTGTGGTCCTAATTTTGTGTATTCTTGTGTTTCAGCATAATAAACACCGTCTACATATTCAAAGTCGGTTAACGGTTTATCCAACTGAAATTCATTTACCAAATTAAAATTTTCATCAAATGTATATATTGGTTTAATTATCGGACCATATATTCTTTCCATTTTATCTATTATTAGAGAAGGGTTGAAATATATTTCATTATATACAATATATTTATCCCCGTAATGCTTAATGTTCGCACGATGCAATCCACTAATTTTCATACGCACATCATAGCTAATATCAATATCGCTCCACTCTACCAAATCATCGGATTTTGTAAATTTAGTATCTAAAAGAGAGCATTTTATAAACTCAGTACCTGTCCACCAGAATAGAATTCCGTCGTTACTTTTCACCAGTACATCATGATATTCATAACAAGAATCTAGCGGCTTATCATAATAATTGCTTTTTAAAACTACTGTTTCCGCATTCGCACTTAATGTTGTTGATAATAAAATAATAAATAATAGTCCTATCATAAACTTTTTCATTCTTTTATCCTCCCCAAAAAACAAAAAAGGTGCAAAGTCTTATTTGTTGTCAAAGACTTTACACCCTTTAATAAATCATTATGTCCTATGCTGTTTTGTTTAATTCAGCCTTTAACTGATTGATTTTACTATCTATTTTTTCATCAAGTCGATTTTCAATGTAATCAATAACGTTTATTTCGGTTTTACGGTTAAATTTAACATCATTCTTTAGTATCTTTACATCTGATTTAATAATTGTAATGTCATCTTGCATTGCATCAAGTCTTGCATCCATTTTATCAAGTCTATCATTAATAGGTTGCAAATTAGACTGTATACTTGTTTGTATTAATTCTTGAATTGCCTGTAAATCATTTTTATCTAACATATTTTATCCCTCCTAAAAAATCACTTTCACACTACTATATAATCATTATAACATATATTTTTCAAACTGTAAATACTTTGTCAGTTAAAAACTGCAAGATACATTATCTCGTGCAATGCGATTGGATATATTCGTCAAGTATTTTTGCCGCAAGACCGACTTTATCTTCGCAAGTGCGTTTCTTATAATATTCTTCTGTTCTCTTTGACGGAACGGGACTGTTATCTTTTCCGTCAAGACCTAAAAGTTCTCGGCATATAATAGAGCCTGTTTCCGCTTTAAATTGGTTTGCAAGTTCCTGTACAAGTGCATAGGTATCTTTTTTACCCTCATAATCCTTTGCGTCGTCATATCCGTACAAAATTCCGACAACCATAAACATTCCCGTTACAGCACCGCAAACTTCTCTCATTCTGCCCATTCCGCCGCCGAATGATGACGCAAGTCTTAACGCCGTCTTTTTATCCATTCCCATCAAGTCGCTAAACGCCGCCACCATTGCCTGTGAGCAGTTGTATCCCTCTTTAAATGCCTGTCTGGCAAGTTCTTCTCTTTTGTTCATATTAATCACCTTACGTTTTTATTCTAATTATACCACACCTGTCAAATAAAAAAAACTGCGAGTATTGTTACCCGCAGTTTTTCGCATTTATTCAGCTGTCAAACTTTCATATTCAGCCTGTGTAATCGGCATTACAGTACCGTGACGATATGTACCGTCAAACGAGAAGTCTGAATCTGCCGTAAATTCACCCTTTGTAATATCGGTTGTTACAAAAGGCTTATAGCCCTTACTCTTTGAGAAGTAGTCAAGAAGTAAGCACCACTCATTTTTACCATTTAATTTATAAATTGTAGGACCTTCATAGCCTGTCATACTACCCAAATTATAGCTTGCAACATCTTTCCAATCACCGCTTAGAGATGTACACTCCTGCATTGTGATACTTGATTTTGCCTCATTCTTTGTAAATCTGTAATATGTACCCTCATGGTCGATAATAGTTGTATCAATAACCGCATTAGGCTCTTCTATATACAATTCAGGAGCAGAGAATGTCTTAAAGTCCTTTGTATAACTTCTGTAAATTCTGTACTTTTGGTAACTGTCGTCACTTACAACCGACGCCCAGAATACCATATACTCATCTTTTTCAGGGTCATAGCAAGCCTCCGGCGCCCATGTACAACCGGCATTGTCATTATTAATCTTTACAAGGCTTGCCTCGCTCCAATTAACAAGGTCACTGCTTTCCCATACAACAATGCTCTTTGAGCCTTGCTGTGCGGCGGCTGTCCAGTTATTCTTTAAGTTATAGACGCTTAGGTCTGTTGCGATAATAAAGAACTTACCGTCCTCACCGCGAAGAATATACGGGTCACGAACGCCCTGTGTACCGACATTACTTGTCAAATACGGTTGTTTATTATTAAGCGTTGTCCATGTCTTACCGTCTTTTGATACTGAGAAATAGATTTGTTCACGAGTTGCGTCCTCTTGTGTATCAACGAAGTGAACAAACAAGTACGCACTCATATCATCAAGGTTCTTAATATTAATTGTCTTTTCCACCTTTTTCTTTTCTGTTGTTCCGTCTGATAATGTTGCTGTTATTTTATACTTACCTGCTTCAAGATTATCAAAACTGCCTGTCGCATTTGTCTGCTCTGTTCCGACTGCCGTACCGTCTGAATCAGCCAATGAAACCTTTACTGCATACTTATCTTTCGCCGAATCATAGTCACTTGCATAAACGATTTTATTTCCGTCGGCATATGCTTTGAAACTGTCAATAACCGCTGTATATCCCAATACAGTTACATCAAAGTTTCTTGTAAATCCAACACCGTCTTTTGTCATTTTTGCAGTCAAAGTAGCTGTTTTTGTTTCGTCACTTCTTGTAATCTTACCTGCTGTTGTAACAACATCAGCATCTGAAGTTGACCAAGTAACACCCTCTTGTGTTGGGATTGTAATGTCAGATGTAACAGCTGTCAAATCTCCCAAATCAAGTGAATTTAAAGGATTTTCGTAAGCATAGTTATAGATTACAAAATCATCTATATAACCTGTTGCGAATTCACCTGTACCCCAGTTAGCCTTACCGATATATGCAACTGAATTTTTGCCAAGCATATCCGAAATATTAACTGTTGAATCAACACTGCTTGTTCTTGTTCCGTTTACATAAACGTCCGTTACGCCGTCAGCAATCGAAATGATTACATCGTTCCATTCATTTGTGTTATATGCACCTGTTGCCGACTGACTTCTTGTACCGGAGTTATTATATCTTTCAGATGTAAGTGTGCCGTTGTTTGTCATTGCACCAAGATACTGTTCCTTTTGATATGTCTGTGCACTGCTGTTTGGTGCGGCAAAGAACCACCATGATGTTGTTGTGGTTGTCGGCTTAACCTTAAATGAAATTGTGATATTTTTCTGACCTGTCAAAAGCGAATTGCCGTTTGCGTCTGTAAGCGTAACAACCGTTCCGCTTGTTCCGTCAAACTGAATACACTTCTTATTGTCAACCGTAACAAATTTCGGTGTACCTGTTGCCTTGCCGTATGATGATGTACTTGTTAAGTCGCCGTTATCAAAATTCATATTGATAAGCTCGCCGCTTTCAGGAACCGTCGGTGCTGCGGTTGGTTCAGGAGTCGGCGTCGGTGCCGCCAACTCACTGCTGTATGATATTACATCTGCGTCAAAGTTATCATATGAAACAACTCTTCCTCTTGCACCGTTGTATGAACCTGTTAATTCAAGCGATTTAACACTTATAGGTGTGCTTATTGTTCCTGTGTAGCTTACATCAGTCTCACCGCCTGTAAAGCTTACGCTTGCCGAACCTGTTCCGTCTATTATGATTTCTACCTTTTTATTAAGTCCCATATTGTTTGCGTACTTCTGCGATGAGGTCTGCCAACCGTTTGCACCACGCAATTTACCGCTTTTGACATCAGTTGATGTACACTGAATTACCGGTTTTTCCGAATTGGCAAGTACGTCTGTACCTCCGATACGCATTTGATTAAGATTATATCCGCCGCCTGTGATTGTAAATCCTACAACCTCGTTGCCGTCTGCGTCTTTAACAGAGAATGTATTTTCCTTACCGTTCTGCTCCCAACCTGAGAACATATCGAATGTAAGTCTGAATTTATCCTTGCTTGTAAGTGACTTTGCCTCTGAAAGTTCTGCTTTTGCAGTTGCTTTAACAGGAACAAATACGTTACCGAATCTTTCAAGACCTGTTGCATATACTTGATTTCCGTCTGCCGACAAATCTCCTGCACTTGCATTAAAGATATTTGTTGAATCTTCAAAATCATCGCTCATTTCATCAATATCCGTAACGCTCGGTGCTCCGACTGCCGTTTCCGAAGACGGAGTTGCATCAACCAAAAATTCTGCGATATTTGTCATATTAGTATCGTTAGTATATCTGAAGTAACGATATGCGTTTTGATCAGCCAAATCTGTACTGCTTATTGTTGTGTACTGACCTGACGGAATTGCCGTACTGATTGTATACAAATCAGTCCATGTTATGCCGTCGTTTGAAGCCTGAACTTTACCGTCCTTTGTTCTTTCAGGCATACTGTTTCCGCTTCTTGCGGCAAGTTTTACGTTGTTTACTTTAACAGTCTTGCCGAAGTCGTACATTACATAGCCGTTTTGTACGCCGTCAAAATATGTATTAAGGTTGCCGTCTGCCGCTTTACGATAATCGTTAGCGTCACTCGGTGCTGTTGTGGCATTTCCCCATGAAGCCGTTCCGCTTAGAGTATACATTGTTACCTTAATATCTTTTGTAGCCTTAACGTCACCGATTGTCGCCGTTATTGTAACTGTTCCTGCTGACACGCCTGTTACTGTACCGTCTTGTGAAACAGTTGCAACTTTTTCATCGCTTACGCTCCAAACAGGTGTACCCTCTGCATTTGTGTCAAGAGTATATTGTGATGTTTTGCCAACGCTTACAGTTGCCGCACCTGAAATTGTTGCATAAACAGTGATGTCATAAGTTTTTGAAGTTGTGTAGTCGCCTACCTTAACCGTAACAGTTACCTTGCCCGGTTTCTTAGCCTTCAAAAGACCTGTCTGAGAAATTTCGGCAATACCGTTTTCAGTTGCGTCACTGTTAACAGACCAAGTAACATCACCTTTTAAATTTGTGCCAAGGGCAAGTTGTACCTCGTCACCGCGTTTAATTTCAACGTCACTGCCTGTAATAACCGCATAATCTGTTCCAAGCTGTGAAGTAGTGTTTGTTACAGTCGCTTTCGGAGTAACTCCGTCCCACGCCATAAATTTGAATGTACAGTCTGTAAAGTCTCCTGTTAGTTCTCCTGTCGGTTGGTTTACCGTAACAGCTTTTAGTAAACCGTTCTTATCATACACTGCAAAATATTGATTATATCCGTTCAATGTTTCGCTCGGTGTATAGCTGTATTTTAAAGCTGTGCTTGTAGGTTCAAAACTTGTAACCTTTGCACCTGTTTCAATCAAATATGTTGTTACTGTATTTGCTTTTAAAGTTGTAGTAAGAGTTTTTCCGTCAAGTACGGCACCGTCTTTGATTTCTGCCCACTTTTCCTTGCCTGCCATATCTGTTCTGATTTCTCTTACGTTTGTACCTACCGTATTAAATCCCGAAAGGTCAAATACATAATTAACATCAGACGAATTTGCACCGTTGTTTGCTACGATTTTAATATCGCCTGTATTTTTGTTGTATGCGGCAAGTGTGTTTGCCGATGAGGCGATAATTGTATCACCCGGATTTATGTACTTTGTAAATTGACCGTATGTGTAATACTTATTTGTAAGTACCAATTCTTCGTTATCATGGTCTGCCATACCTACGCCCCATACACTGCCTGTGTATGCCAAAGAATTGTTAGCCTCCGTCTTGTTTCCGCTCGTCGGGTCTACGAATTTTGAGTCCTTATGGAAGTCCACTATATCCCACATTACCCATGCGGACGGTTGCATACCGTTCATATCTTCGATAATCATACTTGCAAGAGTTGCACCGTTACCGCCCTTGTCAACTTCACTCTGCCATAGGTTTTTGCCGAGTTCAAGTGCCTTTGCCTTAACCTGTGCGTGATAGCCACGGTCTGAATATGTGTGAGTATCAACTCTGCCAAGTGCAGTCTTTGCCTCATCTGTAAGACTTCCGAGATTGTTTGCGGTTTTCTTCAAACTTGTTTCGTCCATACCTGCCACAAGTACGTCCGTAAATCCTGCATTGTCAAGTGCTTTTCTTGTTTCCGTAATCATCTTTGACTGACTTGCACCCGGATCAAAGTGACAGCCCTCTTGTTTTGGTGAGCCGTAACCCCAATAATCCGTATCAGGCTCATTCATAGGCGAATAGCTCTTAAACTCTATGCCGTTATCTTTGAAAAGCTTTGTTGCGTCTGCAATAAACTTGGCAAAATCATCATACATATCGTCATTTAAGTTATTCAATTTTCCGTTTGACGTAACCGTTCCGTCACTGTTTACAGTACCGCCGCCGCTTGTACAACCTGTTTTAGTCATAAAATACGGTGCGGAATTTGAAAATCCTTCAAAATACAAATCAGGATTTGCTTTTAGTGCCACTTTTGCGATATTTAATTGGTTTTGGTCTTTCGTAATGTCATATGTAATGCTCTCTACATCTTTGCCGTCACTTGACAATTTGTAATCACTGTACACGCCGGGTACTTTTGAGTCAGAACGGTTGATGTGATTATGTGTCGGATCGTCACCTCCGCCTAAGTTGTAACGTGCGATGTCAAGTCCCAATCCCTCGTCTGAGAAAAATGCCTCTGCCGCCGCATTGGTAAGTTTTTCACTGTAACCTAATCTGTTTGCCCACCAGCAAAGTGCAGTACCCCAGCCTTGGAACTCACCGTTGTTAAAAGGTGACGCGTCAGCCGGATTAAGCTGTACATATGTCGGTTTTGTATCTTGAGCAGATGCACTGATTAAGCCGCCAAAAGGAAGCATAGCACATGCCAAGATTGTGCTTATAATCTTTTTCTTATTCATTGGTTTTTTCTCCTCCTTAAGATTACATTATCCGTTAATTATATTATAGCACTCACACATAGTGCATTACAATTATAAGATTTCTAAAACAGTTGTAAATTTTCTAACTGTTTTGCTTTACTTTTGTACTTAGATATTTTATAATAGATATTAGATTAAAGACGCGTCTGTCAACACTTTGCCGACAGACTCAACAGATATATCGGAGGCGGATAATATGTTCAAACCTGTATCAGCAAAAGAAGAACGACTTTTACCGGTGTATGTCTACGGCTCGGAATCGCTTGAACATCAAGCACAAATAAGTCGCGGAAAAGGTTTTATGCTACATTCTCAAATTTCCGTTTGTTACAGCGGAGAAGGTGTTTTTACAGACCACAACAATGTTTCGCACAAGGTACAAAGCGGAGATATTATGTACTTTACTTCCGCAACGTCAAATTCATATAAACCCACCTCTTTTCCATGGAAAACAGACTACATCGTTATGGGCGGATATGCTCTTATTGAGCTTATGATGTTTTTGGGATATTCAAAAAGCGGTGTAATTCACCTTACCGAAAATATTAAAGAAAAAGTATATCAAAATTTTAAAACAATTATTGAACTAAACAACTCCAATACCGAAAATGCTCATTCGATTTGCAGCAGACTTTTGTATACCGTATTGTTCGATATTGCATCTTGCATTGAGGGCAATCCCAACAATGACAAAGCGAATTTAATCAAGCCGTGTATTGATTATATAAAATCTAACTATATGCACGATATTTCAATATCCGCTTTGGCTGAAATGATTAAAGTTACTCCTACTTATCTCGGAATTATTTTTAAGAAAGTTTACAATATAACACCGCAAAAATTTCTTACCAATATACGTATAGAAAATTCCAAACAACTTTTAGTCAGCAACAAAAATATGTCACTTTCGGATGTTGCAATCAATTCCGGGTTTAACAGTGAAAGTTATTTTTGCAACACATTCAAGAAATATATAGGCATTACGCCTACGGAATACAGAAGTATTAACACATTCGGAGAAATATAAGCTATGAAAAAGAATTACGAAAAAATTTTACCGACATACATATGTGATATACAGGAAATAAACAATCTTTCAAAGGTTATGTTTATGAACAACTTTCCGCACCATCAATTCATTTTGTGTACAAGCGGAACAGGTAAAATATGCACCGAAAACAACATTGAACAAACCGTAAGCAAAGGCGATATTGTATTTATAAATTCTTCAATTCTGTTTTCGCTCAGACAGCAAGAAAATTTTTCTATAAAGCGTATTGCGTTTAACGGTAATTTCGTTACAAATTACCTCCAATACTTTGATTTTAACCAAGCCGTTGTTTTTGTTCCGAAAAGCGACAAAGTTTTTAACGCATTTAATATTGCGTATGACGGCTATATGCACGATAAAGACAATATACAAAATTCAGTTAATATGTACAATCTTATCGGTGTATGCGGTGAAAGTTATGTTTCATCAAAACCCACTCTTTTGACACCCGAAGATTTTATTGCCGAGAGTGGTTTTGATTTCATAAAACAAAACATATCTTCAATAAATATAGACTTTTCACCATATCTGAAATTACACAAAATTTCAATAACGGAGCTTAACGATATTTTTATAAACTGTTACGGCAAAAATATTAATGAGCTGATTTACTTTTACCGTATGGAATTTGCAAAGTACGCGGTTTTCAAGGTAGGAAATACTCATTACGAAAGGTATTATAATCAATGCGGTTTTAAATCTCCCGAAGAATTTTACAGTGAATTTAAAAAGTATACGAATATGACCGTAGAGGAATACTTTAACCTCGTTTGGGCAAAACAATAGGCTGTCGGCAAAAAACCGACAGCCTATTGTTTTATCTGTTTTCAATTTTATACAACATCGTTGCCGCCTCGGCACGTTTTATATTATTATTCGGAAGTATCGTGTTATCCTCATAACCGCTCACAATACCTGTCGAATACAACTTGCTCACGCCTTCTTCCGCCCACTGCGGTATATCGTTTTTATCCGCAAACGGAAGATTCGGCAAATCATCATTATTCGGAAGTATTCTTCCCAAAATCGTCATTGCCTCTGCACGCGTTATATTGTCATACGGTGCAAATGTGCTTGTTCCGTCGTCATTGACGCGGCCTAAAATTATACCCTCTTTATACACCGCTTTTACAGCCGAAACCGCCCACTGCGGTATTGTATCATTATCCGTAAAATCAAGCTTTACATCATCATATTTTGAAAAATCAAGTTTTTTATAATTTGCTATCATCGATGCAAATTCCGCTCTTGTCATATTGTTGTCAGGCTTAAAAATCATTTTTCCGTCTTCTTCAAAACCGCTGATAATCCCTGTTGCCGCCATATCGGCAATTATGTCCTTTGCCCAGTGATTCTCTGTATCGTAAAACGGATTAGGTGTACTCGGATAATCCGAAATATGCACCGGTATTTCTTTCGTTAAATCCCCTGCCGTCACCTTTATTTTACCGTCTTTGTTGACCGTATCGGCAAGTGTGAAAATGCCGTCCTCTGTTATTGTACCTATATCACCCTCAACTTCCCATCTATACAATCTGTTTGTTGAAAGCAATTCGGTTCCGTTTTTGTATGACGCCGCCGAAAGATTAAGCTGTAATTCTTCGTTTGCCTCTGTATATATTTCGCTGATTTCTTTCCAGTCCGCTTGATTATATACCTTGATCTCTTCAGGTGTTTCATAAACACCGTATGTCACGTCCGCCACGTCACCGTTATCGCCGTACATAACAACTTTAACATCGCCTGTACCGTTAAGCGATACTGCTCCGTTTTCATCTACCGTACTGTCCGTATCGGTTTCCGCACGATATTTTATATTATACGGTTCTTCCATTTTATAATTTGCGGTATCGTATACGCTTTCTATATTAATATTCGCGGTCATTCCCGAAAGATAGTTATTATTAGTTCCGCCTGTAATATTGATTATCCACGGAATATTCGTTCTCTCGCGATTGTCTTTTAAGAAAATATAATTTGCAACACTTCTCAAATAACCGTCCGACGGTGAATTTACAACCATCGTATTATCTTTTCCCGGAAACCACGCAGAAATGGTTGTCGAACCGCCTCCGTCAAGATTTAACGCGTCAACACACCCAAGCTCAACCATACGTTTTGCAAGCGTTTTAAGTTGAGCGCCATAGCTGTAACCCGACTGTCTGCCGTCAAGCGTATAGAAAATAATATTGCCGTCTGCTTTTATTCCGACAGCCGTTCTCGGTGCCGCACCGGCTTCAAAATCGGAATTAGCCACTCCGTTTGTTACAAGTCTGCCGCCGACACTGCTTACCGCATTTTCAGCTGTTTTCCAGGTACCGTCATCTCCGACCGCCTGATTTGCGACCGTTAAAGTCTGACCTGCGTGAAGTCTGCTCAAAAAGTCATAATATTCACTTACACCGCTTGTATCCATAAGCAAAACAACCTTACCCTCAGGAATTTCTATCTCGCCGTTATATATGAACACATCATCAACAGTAAGCGACATTGTTTCATCCACGTGCAGTCTGCCCTCGTTAGGTGTGCAAATAACAAAAATACATTCCGATTGAGTTTTTGTCGTTTTTCCGAATTTGTCCGTCAAAAGATAAACAGGATCAAATCCCGCCTGACACCACTTATTTATATACATAACGTCAATAGATTTTTCTCCGTCCGTCACTGTTGTCTGAATGTCAAGCCACTTTATAAAACCCGTTCCGTCACTTCTGAAACCGACCGCGTCCTGTCCGCCGTATTCCTTTGATATAATTTCGCCGTCGGCTATTGTATAACCCATCGGAATACCTGTCTTAAATGAAAAATAATCGGCATTAATTCCGACAAGCGGTCTTAAACCGTTCTCCTGCATATATTGCTCTGCCTGTTTAATATTTCTCGTTCCCCATATGCTCGCACCGTTCACAACAATCGGTACGGCATCCTCATTCGGTGTATATTCAACATAATATTCATTTTGCTTACCGACGCTGTCCGAATTGAACTGTACATTATGAAAGTATGTAAATGCTCCCATATACGTACTCCAACCGCCGTTTTGCTCACCCAAAACATCTGCACTTGCAGTTATTCCGGTAAGCAACAAAAGCGTCATTGCAAAAAATAAAATTTTCTTCCTCACAAAACATTCCTCCATATTATAAACCAATACATTTTATAGTATATCACAAAATCGGATTTATGTAAAACTTAAATAATGGAATATATGCAATTAAATATTATATAATTAAGGCTATCGACATCAAAAAATAAAGTAGACAAAACCCATATCGGTTTTGTCTACAATCCAAATTTTGCTTAATTCTTATTCTATACCTACAACTTCATATCCTGCGTCAACAACGGCTTTTTTAAGCACATCGTCAGACACGTCTTTTGCAAGTGTTACAACAGCCTGACCGCCGTTATCAAGTGAAACTTCCGCACTTACTCCGTCTATTGCGTTTAGCACCTCTCCAACTCTGCCTGTACAGTGTGAACACATCATTCCGTTAATTTTAATTGTCTTTGTCATAGTTTTATTCTCCTTTTCATTTTTTACAGTTTTAATATTATTGCGTTTCGGTTTGAAAAATCTCAATCTCAACGCATTTGACACAACGAATACCGAACTGAAACTCATAGCAAGTGCGGCAATCATAGGATTTAATTTCAATCCTGCTATACCATACAAAACACCTGCCGCAATCGGTATTCCAAGTGCATTATAGAAAAATGCCCAGAACAGATTTTCTTTTATATTTTTGATTACCGAGTGGCTTAGCTCTATTGATGTAACAACGTCCTGCAAATCGCTTTTCATCAATACAATATCAGCCGATTCAATAGCTATATCCGTTCCCGCACCGATAGCAATACCTACGTCTGCACGAGTCAAAGCAGGTGCGTCATTAATTCCGTCACCGACCATTGCAACCTTATGACCGCTCTGCTGAAGTTTTCTTACTTCTTCTTCCTTGTCTGACGGCAACACCTCCGCAACGGCACTGCTTAACGGCAGCTTGTTTTTAATTGCATTTACCGTAACAGCATTGTCACCTGTAAGCATTATTACGTCAAGTCCCATATTACGCATATCTTCTATCGCTTGCCTGCTTGTTTCCTTTATGGTATCGGCAACTGCAATTATTCCGACAAATTTATTATCAACCGCAAAATACAATGATGTTTTTCCGTCCTTCGCGAATATTTCATCTTCCGATACTTCAATATTGTTTTCACGCATCATCTTATAATTTCCGGCTAAAACCTTCTTTCCGTCAACATTGCCTTTTACACCTTGTCCGACAATCTGTTCAAAATCTGCAACATCACTAAATTCCAAGCCGTCGGCTTTTTCAACAATAGCCTTTGCAAGAGGGTGTTCCGACAAATATTCTATTGACGCGGCAATCTGTAAAAGTTCTTTATCGGAAATTCCGACAGGTGCTATATCCGTTACAGAAGGCTTGCCCTCTGTTATCGTGCCTGTTTTGTCAAGTACGACCGTATCAACCTGATGTGCTGTTTCAAGACTTTCGGCTGACTTTGTAAGTATTCCGTACTGCGCGCCCTTGCCTGTACCGACCATTATTGCAGTCGGTGTTGCCAAGCCCAACGCACACGGGCAAGAAATTACAAGTACCGATATTCCCATTGAAAGTGCAAAACTAACACCTTTACCCAAAAGCAACCACACTATAATCGTAATCACTGCGATTGATATTACAACCGGTACAAATATACCGCTGACCTTATCGGCAAGTTTTGCAATCGGTGCTTTTGATGCCGAAGCTTCTTCCACAAGATGTATAATCTGTGACAATGCGGTATCTTCGCCGACTTTTTCAACCTTAAATTTAAAATATCCCGATTTATTTATAGTCGCTCCGATAACCTTATCACCGACATTTTTTTCAACCGCGATACTCTCGCCTGTAATAGCCGACTCATCTATCGCACCGTTACCCTCAACGATAACACCGTCCAGCGGAACTGATTGTCCTGCTTTTACAACGACAATTTCACCGATTTGCACGTCATCTACACCGACTGTAATTTCTTTTCCGTCACGAATTACAACTGCCGTTTTCGGAGATAAATCAATAAGTTTTTCTATCGCCTGTGATGTTTTTCCTTTTGCTCTCGATTCAAGGAATTTTCCGAGGGTTATGAGTGCAAGTATCATTGCCGCCGATTCAAAATACAAATTCATCATATATGAATGTGCAAATTCCCTGTCACCGTGTCCGAGTCCGTATCCTATGCAATATATTGCAATGATCCCATACACAAATGCCGCACCCGAACCTATCGCTATCAGCGAATCCATATTCGGTGCGCCGTGAAACAACGTCTTAAAACCTGTTATATAGTATTTTCTGTTGACATACATTATCGGCAACGTCAACAGCATTTGCGTAAGTGCAAATGTTATTCCGTTTTCCGCGCCGTGAAACACGCTCAAAAACGGCCAACCCCACATATGTCCCATTGAAATGTACATTAGCGGCACAAGGCAAACAAGCGACACAATAAGTCTGAACTTCATATTTGAAATTTCGTTGTCGATTTTGTTGTCTTTCTTTTCTTGTTCTTTTCCCGCAACAGACGCACCGTATCCGCCAGAAACAACCGCGTTTATAATATCGTCAACGCTTACAGCCGTTTCATCAAAATCAACGTGCATATTATTCTGCAACAAATTTACGTTTACGGACTTCACACCGTTAAGTTTTTTGACGCTTTTTTCAACGTGTGCGCTGCACGCACTGCACGTCATTCCCGTTACATTAAATTTTTCAGTCACATTATCACCGTCCCGAATATTTTGATTGAATTTATTTATTGTTTATGATATTATTATATCGTAAATTATTTATTTTTCAAGTATGCACTTTTTTGATAGATGCTATCATTTATGATAGTATGAATTGGAGGTAACACATATGAATCACGATTATATATGCCCTGTTGAGGCAACACTTGAAATAGTGGGCGGAAAATACAAGCCACTTATATTATGGCACTTATCGGGTAAAACATTACGTTTTGGGCAATTACAAAAATTGCTTTCATCCGCAACGCCGAAAATGCTTACAAAACAGCTCCGCGAGCTTGAAAATGACGGACTGATTGCACGAAAAGTTTATCCCGTAGTTCCGCCGAAAGTGGAATATTCACTTACACCGCTCGGAACAAGTTTTATTCCTATATTATCAAGTATTTGCGATTGGGGAAATAATTATTTAAAGGTAAACAACATTTGTCCTAACTGTTCTATGACAAAATAAAAATGAACAAAACAAAAATAACAAAAAGGAGCTGATTTCAGCTCCTTTTTGTGTCAGTTTAATTAAACCAATATATTAAAGAACGTCGTTCTTTATAAGGTCCTCATATGATTCACGCTTTACAACTACCTTAGCTTTACCGTCCGAAACAGCAACAACTGCCGCTCTCGGAATTCTGTTATAATTGCTTGCCATTGAATAGTTATAAGCACCTGTTGCAAGAACTGCCAAAGTATCTCCGACTTTGATTTCCGGCATCATCGCATCTTTAAGCAAAATATCTCCGGATTCACAGCACTTACCTGCTACTGTAACCTTTTCGGTACGTTCGGCATTTGCGTTGTTCGCAACAACCGCCTCGTACTCTGATTCGTAAAGTATATATCTTGGGTTATCACCCATACCGCCGTCTACCGACACATACTTTCTCACATTCTTAATGTCCTTAATTCCGCCTACTGTATAAAGCGTAATACCCGCCGGCGCAATAATTGAACGGCCAGGCTCCATAAGAATGAACGGTAGTTTGACTCCTCTTTTTTCTGCAGTAGCCTTAACAACCTCTGAAACGTGCTGAATATATTCATCATACGGTACAGGATCGTCATTTTCGGTATACATAATACCGTATCCGCCACCAAGGTTAAGATTATCAATTTCAAGACCAAGCTTGTCCTTTAAGTCGCCTACAAAGTTCATCATTATTTCAGCCGCTTTACAGAACGGTTCAATATCAAAAATTTGTGAACCGATGTGGCAGTGAACACCGTTTACTTTTACGTTAGACATTTTACTTGCTTTTTCAATAATTTCAAATGCTTCGCCGTTTTCAAGTGCAACACCGAACTTTGAATCAATTTGACCTGTTTGAATAAAGCTGTGAGTATGAGCGTCAACACCGGGTTTGATTCTGAACATTATGTTCTGAACAACACCGTATTTCTTAGCAGTTTCGTTAAGTGCTTCAAGTTCATAAATATTATCAACTATGATATTACCAACTTTATTTTTAACTGCAAGCTCAATTTCATCAGCAGTTTTATTATTGCCGTGAAAATAGACTTTATCCATAGGAAAATCTGCCTTTATCGCCGTATAAAGCTCGCCGCCCGATACAACGTCAATACCCAAACCTTCTTCTTTAACAAGTCTGCAAGTGAAAAGTGAGCAGAAAGCCTTGTTTGCATAAAGGACAAGTCCGTTTCCTCCGTAATATTTATCCATCGCGTTTTTATAAACACGACAATTTTTTCTTATTAAATCCTCATCTAATACATATAGCGGAGTTCCAAACTCCTTTGCAAGTTCAACAGTATCATTTTTACCAATAACAAGATGATTTTTCTCGTTTACTGTCAAATCTTCTGATACAAACATTCTTTCTCACACCTTCCTAAAGTTTCTTAACCCTGAGTTCCGTCAGGCTCTAAATTTTCTTTGAGTTTCTTCGTTTCCTTAGTTTCGTGTATAATCTTAGGTTCTTTTAAATCTGTTATACACTTCTTTGTTATGATAACGGTTTTTATACTGTCATCGGACGGCACTTCAAACATAATGTCAGACATTGCCTCCTCGATAATTGAACGAAGTCCTCTCGCACCTGTATTTCTTTCAATCGCTTTATCAGCGATTGCCTCTATCGCGTCATCTTCAAATTCAAGCTTTACACCGTCAAATGCAAACAAGGCTTTATACTGCTTTATAAGTGCATTTTTCGGTTCTGTAAGAATTGTAATAAGCGTTTTTCTGTCAAGTTTATCAAGTCTTGCAAAAACAGGAAGTCTGCCTATAAATTCAGGAATTAATCCGAATTTAAGCAAATCCTGCGGTATAAGTTTACCCAGCAATTCATTGATGTTAGACTCTTTCTTGCTTGAAATCTGTGCACCAAATCCCAAACCTTGCTTACCCGTTCTTGAGCCGATAATCTTTTCGATACCGTCAAAAGCACCGCCACATATAAACAAAATATTCGTTGTATCAATCTGAATAAGTTCTTGGTGCGGATGTTTTCTTCCGCCCTGCGGAGGAACTGACGCAACAGTACCCTCAAGCACTTTCAAAAGTGCCTGTTGAACACCTTCACCGCTTACATCACGCGTAATTGACGGATTTTCGGATTTTCGTGCAATCTTATCAATTTCGTCAATATATATAATTCCGCGTTCCGCAGCGTCAATATCGTAATCAGCCGCTTGAATAAGTTTTAACAATATATTTTCAACGTCCTCGCCGACATAGCCCGCCTCAGTAAGAGAAGTAGCGTCAGCTATGGCAAAAGGTACATTAAGTATCTTTGCAAGATTTTGTACAAGGAACGTCTTACCGCTGCCTGTCGGACCTATCATAAGTATATTACTCTTTTGAAGTTCCACATCGTCAGCCATATCAGAATGTTCTATTCTCTTGTAATGATTATACACCGCTACAGACAGAATTTTCTTTGCGTCCTCCTGTCCGACAACATATTCATCAAGAAAAGCCTTTATTTCCTTCGGCTTAGGCAGTTCAGTAGCTGTAAATCCGCCCTTATGCTCAAATTCACCGTCAAGTATACTGTTGCACATATCTATACATTCGTTACAGATATATACACCCGGTCCCGACAAAAGCTTATCTACTTCTTGTTCAGTTTTTCCGCAGAATGAACATCTGAAATGTTTATTTTCGTCCATATATCTATACTCCTTTATTTAGAGGCTTTTACAATAACCTCGTCAATAAGGCCGTATTCCTTAGCCTCTTGAGCAGTCATAAAGTTATCACGCTCTGTATCCTCACAAAGCTTTTCATAAGTTTGTCCCGTACGCTCTGCAAGAATTTCATTCATCTTCTTCTTTGTATTAACAAGATGATCTGTGTATATTTTAATATCAGTTGTCTGACCGCTAAGTCCGCCGCCGGCAATAAGAGGTTGATGTATCATAACCTCACTGTTCGGCAAAGCAAATCTCTTGCCTTTTTCACCGGCCGCAAGCAAGAATGCACCCATACTTGCCGCCATACCGATACAAATTGTAGATACGTCACACTTTATATACTGCATTGTGTCGTAAATTGCCATACCTGCAGTAATCGAGCCGCCCGGGCTGTCAATATAAAGCTGAATATCTTTATCAGGATCCTTTGCTTCAAGATATAAAAGCTGTGCCACAACAAGACTTGCCGTTGCGTCAGTTACCTGATCTGCCAAGAATATAATTCTGTCCTCAAGCAGTCTTGAATAAATATCGTATGAACGTTCGCCTCTGTTGGTCTGTTCAACGACCATTGGTACTAATGCCATACTATTCATCCCTTTCCGAAATTATGAAATTATTTTACCTGTGCATTGTTTACAATCATAGTGATTGTCTTTTGAATTTCAAGGTCTTTCTTAATGCTTTCCTTTTCAGCGTCACCAAGAAGTTCCTTAAGCTTGTCAAGTTCCATATTGTACTTCTTTGACATATCTACAAGTTCAAGTTCAACTTCTTCAGGACCTGCTTCGATTCCTTCAGCCTTTTGAATTGCCTCAAGAACAAGCGAACCGCTTAGCTGTTTCTTAGCCTGTTCAGCGAATTGAGCTCTTAGAGCGTCCATTGTCATACCTGTGTATTGCATATACATATCAAGGTTCATACCTTGGTATGAAAGTCTTTGAGCAAAATCTCTTACACTGTTGTCGATTTGAGTTTCAACCATAGCGTCAGGAAGATCGAACTCGGCATTTTCAATAACCTTGTCGATAACTGCATTTTCGGTTTCAACCTTTGCTTTGTTTTCAGCAGCCTCTTCAAGCTTTTTGCGAACGTCTGCTCTGAATTCGTCCATTGTATCAAATTCGCTTACTTCACTTGCGAAATCGTCGTCAAGCTCAGGAAGTTCACGTTTCTTGATTTCCTTAACCTTTACTTTAAATACTGCGTCCTTACCTGCAAGGTTTTCTGCATGATATTCTTCAGGGAAAGTAACCTTAACGTCAACATCAGCGTCAGTTTCAGCACCTACAAGCTGTTCTTCAAATCCAGGAATGAATGTACCTGAACCGATTTCAAGTTCGTAGTCTTCGCCCTTGCCGCCTTCAAATGCAACATCGTCTACAAAGCCTTCAAAGTCGATAACTGCGATATCGCCGTTTTCGATTGCTCTGTCGTCAACTGTGATAAGTCTTGCATTCTTCTTTTGTGTAGCCTCGATATCCTTATCTACATCTTCATCTGTTACAGTATGGTCAATTTTTTCCACTTCTATACCTTTGTAATCGCCAAGCTTAACTTCCGGCTTAGTTGTAACAAGTGCTGTAAATACTACAGGCTCACCCTTTTTGATTTCTTCAACGTCAATTTCAGGTCTTGCAACTGATTCAACACCTGATTCCTTTAGAGCTTCGTCATAAGCCTGCGGAAGTACGCTGTTAATAGCTTCATCATAGAATACAGCCTCTGTATAATACTTTTCGATAATCTTTCTTGGAGCTTTGCCTTTTCTGTAACCAGGTACGTTAAACTTCTTTACATTCTTTTTGTACACCTGATTAATTGCCTTGTCAAAATCCTCTGCACTTACTTCAAATGTAAGTTTTACAAGGTTTTTTTCGATTTGTTCATTTTTCACTGCCATAGTGATAATATCCTCCTTCTGTGTCCTATTACAGACATATTAACATAGCGTATATTATATCACTTATTTTCTTATATTTCAATCTTTTTTTTAATTCTTTACAACTTTTTCATAATTACATAACTTTTAAATATCGTTTTAGTATATTTTTACCCATTTTCGTATAAATTACTTAACTTCGTCTAACAATCCGGCAGTAAAACCAAGCGATTTTATAAGCTGCATATCCGACATTACCGTTTCTCCTGTTGTTGTAAGCATATCGCCCGATATAGCGGCATTTGCACCGGATTCAAAGCAAGATTTTCCGCCGTCGTCAAGAAGTATTCTTCCGCCTGCAAGTCTGATTGCGGCTGACGGATTTATAAATCTGAATATCGCACATATACGGCGCATATCGTCCTTCGTAAGTTTTTTATTGTTTTCGTATGGTGTTCCTTTTATCGGATTTAACATATTTACGGGCATTGAACTTACACCGAGATTTCTAACCTCAAATGCCATATCAATTCTGTCCTCCATACTTTCTCCAAGTCCGGCAATACCGCCGCTGCACACAGAAAGTCCGGCTTTTTTAGCGGCTTTTATTGCATTTATTTTATCGTCATATGTATGCGTTGTACAGACGTTTGGGAAATAATTTCTTGAACTTTCAAGATTGTTGTGTACACGCGTCAATCCTGCGTCCTTAAGTCTTTTAAACTGTTCTTCGTTCAAAAGTCCGAGTGACGCACAGACAGATATATCGCTTATTTTTCTTATTTCTTTGATAATTTCACAGACTTTGTCAACTTCACTGTCTGACAGTCTTTTTCCCGATGCGACAAGCGAAAAACGTTTAATGCCCTTGTCCGCACTCTTTTTAGCCGCATTTACTACTGTTTCCTTATCAAGCAACGGATATTCCTCAACATTGGTGCAGTGAAACGCCGATTGCGCACAATACTTGCAGTCCTCACTGCATCTTCCGCTTTTTGCATTTATTATTGTACATATGTCAAATACATTGTCACAAAACTTTTCACGAATTTCATCAGCCGCTTTGCAAAGCTCATCAAGCGGTGCGTCTATAAGGCTCATTGCCTCATCTTTTGTTATCATTTCTCCCGAAAATATTTTGTTCTTTAATTCTTCAATCATTTTTCTCAAGACCTTTCCTATTGTTTATGTAGGAATTATATCACTTCTTATTTATATTGTCAACCATTATTGATATACCTTAGTTTACAATCAATGCAAATAAATACACCGCTAAAAAGCGGTGCATTTATTTATAAATTCATATCAATTAAAATATCTCTTAAATTTTTCAATTCTTCGTTTGTAAAAGTAAGACCTTTACCCATTTTTTCATGTTCCGGTGCCCAATCACGCAAATCAAATTTAGGGTTTGCACCGTTTCACGAAACTATATTAAGCTCCTTTGTCCAACCTTTACTGCTCTCGGATACCGTTCCGATATGTTCTTTTATTTCAAACTTCAATTCAGCCATTATTTCTCCTCCGATTTAGAAATACATTTTCAAATATTCTTTTGTATTGTCGACCATTTCGTCAAACAATTTTCTTGCATCACTAACCGAAATACACATATTAGGGTCAGCCGCAAATGCGTTAAATACACCGTCAAGGTCACGATTTAAAGCACAATCGACAACTTGTTCCTGTTCACCGCACACACGGCTTATAAGCGGATAAATTGCCTGCGGAATATTTCCGGCAAATACAGGATTTAACGAATTTGCTCTGAAACAAGCGTTCGTTTCTACAACCGCACCGATAGGCAAGTTAGGAATTTGACCGTAATTCGGTATATTAACATTCGTAACAAGGTCGCCAAGTCCAAGCAATGCTCTTATCTGCTGTACACCCTCTTCGCCTGTTTCCTTTAATTCAAACTTTTCTTCACCGCTGTAAAGTTTTTCACTTCTTTCAAGACGTTTCTCAAGGTCGCCTTTTCTCCACGAAACAGGAGTTAATGCAAATCCCCACTTTTCAACGGTTTCTTTGTCTTTCAAATACCAATCACCCGGACAAAATTCAGCCAAATGTCTGTCCCCTGCCGCGGCGATACTTCCGTATCTTAAAAATAAGTCAATCTTAACTTTCTCACTACATGAGAAATACTTATTCATCCAGTTTTCATCTGACTTCTTCACAAAGCCGTTATCTTTGTATTTCTCCGCAAATTCACGGTATACAGGGAAAATATCTATATCCTTGTACTGTGCCTTTGTAAGCCAAGTAAAGTGATTTACTCCGACAACATTAACTTTAATATCCTCACGTTTTACGTCTTTTATACCTTTAATATCTTCAAGTGCATTTACCAGCAGTTTTTGTGTACCGAACACTTCGTGACAACAGCCGAACGCCTTAATTTCAGGGAACACCTTATACAAAGTCTTTACGCACATTGTCATAGGGTTTGTGTAATTGATTACCCATGCGTCAGGGCAATATTTTTTTACATTCTCTGCGATTTCTTCAAACATCGGAATTGTTCTTAACGCTCTCAAAATTCCGCCCGGACCTGCCGTATCGCCAACTGATTGATATATATTGTATTTTTCCGGTGTATGTACATCGCTTTCCATTTCATCGAATGTACCCGGTAAAATTGATATAACAACAAAATCCGCACCCTCAAGAGCCTCTTTTTCAGTTTCAACGGCTTTGTACTTCCACTGTGACTTACAACCTTCTATATCCTTTATGCCGTTGCCTATCTTTTCGTTTTTCTTTGCCGCCTCTAAATCTATATCGTAAAGATAAACCGTACCGCACAAATCCTCACACACCGCAAGGTCGCTCATAAATCCCCACGCCCAACCGCGTGAACCGCCGCCGATATAAGCGATTTTTATATCCTCGTATTTATTGTTACCGTATTTCATTTTTCTGTCCTCCGCTTTAATTTTATGACTTAATTATACCACTGATTTTCAACTTAAACAACAACAATATTGCTCCAAATCAAAAATGTACTGCCTAAACAGTACATTTTTTGCTTAATTATTTTTCAAATATTCGTCTACACCCTCAGCGATAGCCTTACCGATTTCATCACTTGACGACTGCAATATCGACAAGTCTGAGCTGTCGTAAAAACCTATTTCCATATAAGCAATCGGAACAGGGCATTTATTGAACAATATCAAATAAGGTGTATTTATAGGCGAATTTTGCGAAAGTCCCGTTGCCGCCGCAACTTTTTGATTTATGATATTACCCATTTCATTGGACTTTTCGACAAAGTCACTGCCTATAAATTTCTGTTCGTAATCCGTACCCAAAGCTATGTATGAAGTTCCACGACCGCCTCCTGCATTTGAGTGGATACAAACATATGCCGCTGCATCGGGATTTGACGTTGTATCATTATTAGGGAAACAATACGATACACGCTTGTCCATTGACGGATTTTGTTCGTTTGACGTTCTCGTCATACGAACTTCATAACCCATTTGTTCAAGATACTTTTGTGTCGCCAAGGCATTGTCAAGATTGATTTGCGGTTCTGTATCTCTGTCGGCATTACCCATTGAATACCAACACGACGCGTTTTCAGGCGACAAGCCTGTACAACCACTGCCATGACAATTTTCGCCGAATGTGCCGTTTTTATAGTGTCGCCATTCGCCCCAATTACCTTTTGACTCGTTATATTCATAACCTTCGGCTGTTTTTTCGTCAGATGTCATTTCAGATGATGACTTACCGTGTCCGGCGTCAAGTACGATTACCTTTTTACCTGCTCCGGATTGACTTTTACCCGCTGTAACATCATCTATCCCCAACGTATCAGCCGCCGTCTTTACTGCATTACTTTCACCTGTTGCACCGTCACCGTCATTTTTAACTTCTTCTGTCGACTGCGGTGCAAACGTAGGCATTTGCATTTCCGCAAGTTTGGTTTCGGTATCAAGGCGTTGCTTTTCCATATTACTTTTTTGTATATTCACTCCGCATATTACAGCTATACAAAAAACTATCGACACCGCCAAAAACACTGCCGCCCCTCTTAAACAGACTTTAAGTCTTTTATCACTCATAATCATCCCTGCGTCCTTTCTTTGTAAGACGTTTATCTCTGTACATTTCCGCGTCGGCTCTTGCGACAAGATTTTCAAAAGTCGTATCACCCTCCGTATACAACGATACACCCCTTGCAAAATCCAAATTCACATTATTTTCTTCATTGTATTTTACTCTGCACTTCTCAATGCGTTTAAGCACTTTTTCTATGCCGTCATCGGTAATGTCGTGAATCAACACTACAAATTCATCGCCGCCGATTCTGTATATCTTACCTTCATTTCCGACTGCCTCACGAAGTACTGTCGCAATACCTCTTATAAGAACATCTCCGGCACTGTGTCCCATTGTATCGTTAGCACGTTTAAGATTGTTTAAATCAATAGATATACAAGCCGGTCTGTTGTTGCCGATACATTCGTTTATATCGTTTTCAAAAGACAGTCTGTTGTTAAGCTCGGTAAGTCCGTCCGTAAATGCAAGATGTTCGTAAACCTCCGCTTTAAGGTGACTTCTGCTTTTTGCCATATACTGTCGTATCGTCCGTATTACCTGCATTAATACAAATATATACAGCCCCATTGAGAAGAAATATATCGTTTTGTCATCGCTGATCCGATACAATCTCACTATATCAATAATACTTCCTACAATCGGGAACATAATTGATATCAACATATATTGTATACTCTTCTTTTTGTAAAAAATAATCATTGTTGATAAAATCAATATCCCGAATAAGCCGATAAGAATATGCGTTACAAACAACATCATCTTATAATCGATTTTTAATACAAAATTCAAAAACGTCTGTACGAGCACATTCAAAACAAATATGCATGACATTGAGGTATACAATTTTTTAATAACGCCATCCACGTTAGTTCGTATAAATAACGATACAGCTACACTGATAAGCATTAATGACGTAAATTCAAAATAATACGGCAGATACCCGTTAGGTGCAATAATATGCGACACTTTAAACTGACAGGCAAGATATATGCCGCATATCACGGAAATCATACCAAGGTAAAACATTTTACCGCTCTCGTCATCCTCATACTCACTGCACCGTATTATTATTGCCAACAGCAAGAGTACAAAACCGAATATTATAATTAATACAGCTGTAATAACTTCCGACTGCTCGGATTTTAATATATGCCATACTATATCCGACCTGGTGCCTATCATCATAGGTGCAACGGAATACTGTATATGATCTCCCAAAAGAGGTCGTATTTCTAATTTTATCGTTTTTCCGTTTAAATCTTTTCCGATTCTGACAAGCCTAAGCTGTGTACCCATAGTTTTTGAAAAACCGTTTTGAGGAGTGGTCAAATCAAAAAGCTTTGTGTCATCCACATAAACGGTATAATCAAAATACCTCGACATAACCATTAAATACTGCGAATCATCAAACACATTCACTTTGTCAATCTTCTTCGTCAATACAATCGGTTCTCCCGTATATTTAAACCCACAAGGTAAAATCACTTTTGAATTATCTTTTTCAACGGTCCACGTCTTCAAAGTTGCAAATTCATCTTCCGAAAGTATTTTGCATTTGTACATATCTCCTTTTAGATACACAAACAAACCTATAAAACAAATAATAAACACAAGAATCAGAAACATATATTTACTGTTGAGTTTTCTTAGCTTATTCATAGTTTTCATTCCATTCTATCATATTAGATAAAACCGTTTTGGTTTTGTCTACTTTAAACACTCAAAAATTACATCGTAAGATACGATTTTTGGAGCTGTTGGCATTATGTCGACAGTCTCTCTATATATGTATTAATTTTATTTTACCATTTTCTATATGGAATTTCAAGAGAAAAACTGTGTATTTTAAAAAACGCATTAAAAAAACAGACAAAATCGCAAGAATTTTGTCTGTTTTCGCGTATTACTTATTTCATCAGGAATTTATCCACTGCGTCAGCCGCCTGTCTGCCCTCTCTGATTGCCCATACAACAAGACTCTGACCTCTGCGACAGTCACCTGCCGCAAACACGCCTCTAAGACTTGTCTTGTGGTCCTCTTCCTTGGCAAGAATGTTGCTTCTTCCGTCAACATCAAGAGTAAGCTGTTTTAAAAGTTCCTGTTCAGGTCCTAAAAATCCCATTGCAATAAGAACAAGTTCGCAAGGTCTTACCTGTTCAGTACCCTTAACAGGAACAGGAGCACCTGTTGACCAATCAACCTCAACGGTATGAACAGCCTTTACATTGCCCATATCGTCACCCTCGATTTTTGTAACCGTTGTAAGATACTCTCTTGGGTCTTTGCCGTAAAGCTCGATAGCCTCCTCTTGACCGTAATCAGTCTTTTTGATTCTCGGCCACTCCGGCCACGGATTATTCGGCATTCTTTCCTCTGAAAGTTCAGGCATAATTTCAAGCTGTGTAACGCTTTTGCAGCCATGTCTGATTGATGTACCCACGCAGTCTGTACCCGTATCACCGCCGCCGACAACAATTACGTTTTTGCCTTCGGCACTTATGAACATTCTGTCCTCAAGATTTGAGTCAAGCAAACTCTTTGTATTAGCCTTAAGGAAATCAACCGCATAATGCACACCCTTTAAGTCCGCACCTTCGCAAGTAAGCATTCTCGGTTTTGTCGAACCTGTGCAAAGTACAACCGCGTCAAATTCATTTACAAGTTTAACAGCCGGATAATTTTTACCGATTTCGGTGTCAAGTTTAAATACAACGCCCTCTTTTTCCATAAGTTCAACTCTGCGGTTTACGACTTTCTTGTCAAGTTTCATATTCGGAATACCGTACATCAAAAGTCCGCCCGCTCTGTCGGCTCGTTCAAATACAGTAACTCTGTGACCCATTTGATTAAGCTGGTCTGCGCAAGCCAATCCCGACGGGCCGCTGCCGACTACCGCAACACGTTTTTCAGTTGACTTTTCAGGTAATCTCGGCTTTACTTTATTCTCCGCAAACATTGTATCTATAATATGGCACTCAATATTTCTAATCGTAACGGCAGGGTCGTGCATACCGAGTGTACAAGAGCCCTCGCAAAGTGCCGGACATACTCTGCCTGTAAATTCAGGGAAGTTGTTTGTAAGCGAAAGACGTCTGTATGCCTCGTCCATATCACCTCTGTATACAAGGTCGTTCCATTCCGGTATAAGGTTATTTAAAGGACAGCCGATTGACGTTCTTCCGATTTGCTTACCTGTGTGACAAAACGGTACACCGCAGTCCATACATCTTGCACCTTGAAGCTGCAGCTGAGCAAGGTCAAAATGTGTATGGAATTCGTCCCAATCTTTCATTCTTTCCTTTGGAGGTCTGTCCTTAGGAAGTTGTCTTTGATATTCTAAAAATCCTGTTGGTTTTCCCATGATTTTAAATCCTTTCTGTAAGAGTTACCGTTCGGACTGTATAAGCCCGAACGATATATCAAACTTATTACGCTATTTCTACTTTTTTGCCCGTTACATTTTCAAATGCAATAAGCATTGCCTCATCTCTGTCTGTTCCCTTTTCAAGTTCTTCATCAAGAACAGTTATAACTTTCTTATAGTCGTTCGGAATTACCTTAACAAAATTCTTCACTTCTTCCGACCAGTTATTAAGCATATTTTCCGCAACGTCACTGCCCGTATATTTAACGTGATTTTCAAGCATTTCCTTTAGCTTTGCAATATCCTTGTCTGACAATGTTTCAAGTCCCACAAGTTCCTTGTTACAGTTTTTGTCAAGTGAACCGTCCTTGTTATATACATATGCAATACCGCCGGACATACCTGCCGCAAAGTTTCTGCCTGTCTTACCGATTACGGCAACACAACCGCCTGTCATATATTCACAGCCATGGTCGCCGATACCCTCGACAACCGCAGTCATACCCGAATTTCTTACGCAGAAACGTTCGCCTGCCGTACCTCTGATATATGCCTCACCTTTAATAGCACCGTAGAATGCAACATTACCGATAATAACGTTTTCACTCGGAACAAATTTAGCCTCTTTACGCGGTACAACAATTATCTTACCGCCGGAAAGACCTTTACCGATATAGTCGTTACTGTCACCCTCAAGTTTCATTGTAACGCCCGGTGCCAAGAATGCACCGAAACTCTGACCTGCACTTCCGACAAAGTTCAATTTAATGCTGTCTTCAGGAAGTCCTTCCTCTCCATGTGCTCTTGCGATTTCAGATGAAAGAATTGTACCTGTTACACGATTGATATTTGTGATTTCAAGTTTTGCCTCAATCTTCTTACCGTCTTTAATCGCCGGTTCGCAAAGTTTCAATAATGTGTTCATATCAAGAGTTTTGTAAAGCTCGTGATCCTGCATTTCATTATGGTATCTCTCATAATCGTTTGAACAGATTTTCGGTTGATACAATAGTGATGACAAATCTACTTCTTTTGCTTTCCAGTTACCCGAAACAGTCTTTTGGCTGAGTCTTTCAACGTGACCAATCATTTCGTCAACAGTCTTAACACCGATTTTAGCCATCCACTCTCTCAAATCCTGTGCGATAAAACGCATAAAGTTTTCAACAAATTCAGGCTTACCGCAGAAACGCTTTCTCAATTTAGGATTTTGTGTGGCAACACCGACAGGACAAGTATCAAGGTTACATACTCTCATCATTACACAACCGATTGAGATTAGCGGACCTGTCGCAAAACCAAATTCCTCTGCTCCCAAAAGTGCCGCTACCGCAACGTCACGACCTGTCAAAAGTTTACCGTCTGTTTCGATTACAACTCTGTTTCTTAGATTGTTCATCAAAAGTGCCTGATGTGTTTCGGCAACGCCAAGTTCCCAAGGCAAACCTGCGTGACGCACACTTGTCTTTGGTGCGGCACCTGTACCGCCGTCATAGCCCGATACCAAAATAACATCTGCTCTGCCCTTTGCAACACCGACTGCAATAGTACCGACACCTGCTTCAGAAACAAGTTTAACTGTTACTCTTGCGTCACGGTTTGCATTTTTAAGGTCATGAATTAGCTGTGCCAAATCTTCGATTGAATATATATCGTGATGCGGAGGTGGCGAAATCAAACCGACACCCGGAGTTGAATGTCTTGCCTTTGCAATCCAAGGATATACTTTACCGCCCGGAAGATGTCCGCCCTCACCCGGTTTAGCACCTTGTGCCATTTTAATCTGAATTTCTTTTGCATTCTGCAAGTAATGAATATGAACACCGAAACGTCCCGATGCAACTTGCTTAATAGCACTGCTGCGGCTGTCACCGTTTTCATCAGGAATATATCTTTCAGGGTTTTCACCGCCCTCACCGCTGTTTGACTTACCGCCAAGTCTGTTCATTGCGATTGCAAGACATTCGTGTGCTTCCTGTGAAATTGAACCGTATGACATAGCACCGGTCTTGAAACGCTTAACAATGCTTTCCACGCTTTCAACCTGATCTATTGCGATTGGCTTATCAATCGTCTTAATATCAAGCATACCGCGAATTGTGCATTGATGTTGCTGATGTTCGTCCATTTCCTTTGCATATTCTTTATAAAGCTTGTAGTTACCTGTACGACAAGCCATTTGTAATTTGTAGATTGACTCAGGGTTGAACATATGGTATTCGCCCTTTGCTCTCCACTTATAGTCACCGCCTGTTTTAAGTGCCTTTTTACCGTTTACTTTATCAAAAGCCTCTGCGTGTCTTAAAAGCACTTCCTTTTGTATATGCTCAATACCCATTCCGCCTATTCTTGTTGTTGTACCTGTAAAGTATTTGTTTACAACGCTTTCCGATATACCAAGTGCTTCAAATATCTGTGCGCCTTGATATGACTGAATTGTTGAGATACCCATTTTAGACATAATCTTAACAATGCCCTTTGTACAAGCCTTGTTAAATCTCTTTACGCCGTCCTCATACGAATATTCAAGAAGTTTTTCGTCCGAAAGCTCCTTAATAGCCTCATATGCCATATACGGATTGATACCGTTTACGCCGTAACCTACAAGACATGCGAAATGGTGTACTTCTCTCGGCTCACCCGATTCAAGAACGATAGATACTTTCATTCTTGTACCTTTTCTGATAAGGTGATGATGAAGTCCGGATGCAACAAGAAGTGCAGGAATAGGTGCCTTATCCTTATCTACTCCCTTATCCGAAAGTATGATTATATTGTATCCGTTTTCGATTGCTATATCAGCCGCCTCGAATATTGTATCCATGGCGGTTTCCATATCGTTTTCCTGTTTTACGTTAAACAATGACGGAATTGTTATTGACTTAAATCCTTCAAGGTCAATGTTTCTTAATTTTTCAAGTTCTTCGTTTGTTAAAATAGGGCTTAATGCTCTGACCTTACGACAGTTCAATTCAGATGATGTCAAAAGGTTTTGTTCACAACCGAAAAGTGTGTATGTTGAAGTAACAATCTGCTCACGAATTGCGTCAATAGGAGGGTTTGTTACCTGTGCAAACAGTTGTTTGAAGTAGTTATACAAAAGCTGCGGTTTTTCCGACAATACCGCAAGCGGAATATCCGCACCCATTGCACCGATTGGATCGTCAGCCTTTTCAACGATTGATTTAATTGTTGTGTTAACGTCCTCCCAAGTATAGCCGAATGCCTTTTGACGTGTAAGCAACGAAAGTTTGTCCTCACTGTTTTCGCGATTTACAAACATATTTTCAAGAACGATAAAGTTCTTCAAAAGCAAATGTTCGTTGACATTGCCTTTTGCGTTGTCCTTTAATTTATGCACCAAATCGTGCCATGTGTCGCCATTTTTATCTGTATTAAGAGGAAGATTGTCAAGCTCAACAAGGGTTTTCTTTACCCACTCTGCATATGGTTTGTGAAGTGCCTCTTCCTTTTTGATTTCTTCGTCTGAAATAATCTTGCCCTTTTCTGTATCGATAAGGAGCATTTTACCCGGATGCAGACGTTCTTTCTTTATAATAGTAGACTCGTCAACATCTGTTACACCGACTTCCGATGAAAGAATAATCATATCGTCAGAGGTCAAGTAGTAACGAGCAGGTCTCAGGCCGTTTCTGTCAAGCGTTGCACCGACATAACGTCCGTCTGTAAATGCAACAGCCGCAGGACCGTCCCAAGGCTCTGTGATACATGAGTGATACTCATAAAATGCTTTCATTGCAGGGTCCATATCCGCATTATTTTCCCAAGGTTCAGGAATTGTCATCATTACGGCTCTCGGAAGTGAGAATCCCGAAAGATGTAGGAACTGCAAATAGTTATCAAGCATTGCGGAGTCAGAACCGTCCTCATTGATAACAGGTAAAATTTTGTCCATATCACCCTCAAATTCAGGTGTTGCGAACATTCTTTCTCTTGCCTTAACCCAGTTTACATTACCGCGGATAGTGTTAATTTCGCCGTTATGGATAATGTATCTGTTCGGATGCGCTCTTTCCCATGACGGGAATGTGTTTGTTGAGAAACGTGAGTGCACAAGTGCGATTGCCGTTTCCATATCCACATCTTTAAGGTCAAGGTAAAATTCATTAACTTGGTCAGGTGTAAGCATACCTTTATATACAACCGTTCTTGCAGATAGTGATGCGAAATAGAAATAGTTGTCAAGACCGCTCTTTCTGATTTCCTTTTCTGCAAGCTTGCCGATAATATATAGTTTTCTTTCAAATGAATCTGCATCAAGGCTTTCGTCACCTTTGCCGATAAACACCTGCACGATATGCGGCATTGCCTCTCTGGCACTGTTACCGATACATACGTCATAAACAGGCACTTCTCTTATACCGAGAAGTTTCTGCTTTTCACCGTCAATAATCTTTGTAAGTCTTTCAAGACTTTCTTCTCTTGTATCCTTATCCGGCGATAAAAACAGCATACCAACGCCGTAATCACCCTTTTTAGGTAGCTTAATCCCTTCATTTTTACAAACCTTTTTCATGAAGGCATGAGGCATTTGAATTAAAATACCGGCACCGTCACCTGTATCAGGCTCACTGCCGACACCGCCTCTGTGTGCAAGGTTTTTCAATATCTGAATTGCCTGATTAATAATGCCGTGAGAAGTTTTTCCTTTAATATTTGCAATAAAACCGATTCCGCAGGCATCATGCTCAAATTGCGGGTCATAAAGGCCCTGTTTTTCGGGTAATCCATTATACTCCATTTTTTTCAATCCTTTCGCTGTATTCCGCCGAACAAAAAAGACGTTTCAATCAGAACATACCAATCCATAAATTGATATGTACCGATCGAAACGCCTTTGTTTCGTCAAAAAATTATTTTGTTATCCTGTGTAAACTTATTATAGCACATTATTTTTGTTTTGTCTACTAAATATTTTACAAAATTGCTTTGATTTTTTCCATTGCTTTTATGGTATTTTCCTTAGTTGAGAATGCTGTAAATCTTACGTATCCCTCACCGCTCGGTCCAAAACCCGAACCCGGTGTTGTTACAACGCCTGTTTCTTCAAGTAATTTATCAAAGAAATCCCATGATTTCATACCGTTCGGTGTCTTTGCCCAGATGTACGGAGCATTCACACCGCCGTAAACCGTAAAGCCTGCCTCTGTAAGCGATTCGCGGATAATTTTCGCATTTTCAAGATAATATGCAACAGCCTCTCTTGTCTGTTTATATCCCTCGTCTGTATAAACAGCCTCTGCCGCACGTTGAATTACATACGGTACACCGTTAAACTTTGTGCATTGACGTCTGTTCCACAATCCGTTAAGTTCAACTCCGTCAACCTTTAATTCGTGCGGTACAACAGTGTATGCACATCTTGTACCCGTAAATCCGGCTGTCTTTGAAAAACTTCTGAATTCAATCGCAACTTCTTTTGCGCCCTCAATTTCATAAATGCTGTGCGGTACGTCAGGGTCTGTAATAAATGCCTCATACGCACTGTCGTAAAGAATAACCGCATCATTCTTCTTTGCATATTCAACCCACGGTTTAAGCTGTTCTCTTGTTGCCGCAACACCGATTGGGTTATTTGGAAAACAAAGATAAATTATATCAACCTTTTCTTCCGGAAGTTGCGGCATAAATCCGTTTTCTTCCTTGCAAGGCATATATACAAGATTATTCCATTTACCGTCTGTAAAGTCACCTGCTCTGCCTGCCATAGCATTCGTATCAACGTATACAGGATAAACAGGATCGCAAACTGCAACTTTATTGTCAACAGAGAAAATATCTCCGATATTTCCGCAGTCTGATTTTGCACCGTCTGAAACGAATATTTCATCAGCCTTTACGTCAATACCTCTTGCCGCATAATCCTTTTCAACAATCTTGTTTCTCAAGAAATCATAACCTTGCTCAGGACCGTAGCCGTGAAATCCCTCTGCCGTACCCATTTCGTCAACTGCCTTGTGCATTGCCTCGATTACCGCAGGAGCCAACGGCTTTGTAACGTCGCCTATGCTCATCTTGATAACTTCTTTGTCTGGATTTGCCTCTGTATATGCAGCCGCCTTTTTTGCGACTGTTGAGAATAAGTAACTTCCCGGTAGTTTTAAATAATTGTCATTTACCTTTGCCATTTTTATTTGTTCCTTTCTGTTCTATGTTCAAATTTATCAGTTTGGAGCTGTCGACATTTTGTCGACAGGCTCTTATATAGTTATTGTTCCGTCAAATACAAACTTTGCCGGACCTGTCATATATACTTTATTTTCATTTTTATCCCACTTAATATGAAGTGTACCGCCCAAAAGTACAAGGTCAGCCTCATCATCAACAAGACCGTTCAAATTTGCCGCAACCATTGTTGCACAAGCACCTGTACCGCAGGCAAGTGTTTCACCTGCACCGCGTTCCCAAACACGCATTTTTATAGTGTTTCTGTCAACTATCTGTGCAAATTCTGTATTGATTTTCTTTGGGAACAATTTATGCGTTTCAAACTTAGGTCCGATTTTTTCTATTTCAAGACTGTCCGTATCGTCAATAAATGTAACCGCATGAGGATTACCCATTGACACGCCTGTAACTTTATAAACCTTTCCGTCAACTTCAACATCTTCACTTATAAATCTGTCAAGATTTGAGTCAATCGGAATATTTTTCGGAACAAGTTCCGGACTGCCCATATTTACGCGAACAGTCTGCACTTCGCCGTCTTTAACATTTAGGTCAAGAATTTTTATACCTGCCAACGTTTCAAGAGTAATCTGTGTCTTGTCTGTAAGACCTCTGTCGTACACATACTTACCGACACAACGCGTTGCGTTTCCGCACATTTCAGCTTGCGAGCCGTCACTGTTGTACATATCCATTCTGAAATCAGCCACATCAGACGGGCATATCAAAACAAGTCCGTCCGAACCGATACCGAAATGTCTGTCACTTACGGCTTTAGCCGTTTCGTTTATATTCTCGACTTTCTCCTTAAAACAATTTACATATATGTAATCGTTTCCTGCACCGTGCATTTTTGAAAACTTAAATGTCTGCATTTACTTCATCTCCATTAAATATTTAAAATCATTCTTGCCGTATCAATAAACTTCGCACCTGTATCCATACTTCTTTTTTGTATAAATCGATGTGCCTGTTCCTCCGACATTCTGTGTGTTTCCATAAGATATGCTTTTGCATCACGAATTATCTTTTCTTCTTCCGGTGTACGTTTTGCTCTGTGCTTTCTTCTTTCGATAATTCCGACAAAAGTTTCTACGGAATTTATTAAAAGCTGTCTGTTCAAAGGAAGTGTTACAACAAAAATATCTTGATTATATATACTGCTCTGCCTTTCGGCTTTGACTATGCTCATAAGTTTCTGACCTTCCATAAGATCGTCATAAACATCATCGACAGTTCCGTCGGGAAGTTTATATCCCATAATTATAAGCACTTCGTCCATATCGGATACAGTTCTTAAAAGTTCTGCTTTTGAGTGACAGACAGTGTAAACATCATAGCCGCTGCCGTCAAGCATCATTTTTATTTTGTCTGCTGTTTCGTCTTTTGAAAAAGCCAATACTACTCTGTCCACCGCCGTCCCTCCTTTTTAGGAAATTGTTTTTAATTAATAAGCAATTAAATATTTTTCAATTTCCCACTGATTTATGGTACGACGATATTCTCCGTATTCTTCTTCCTTAGCTTCAAAATAGCTTGACGCGAATTTATCACCAAGCAATTCGCTGATAAATTCGGACTTTCTTGCAATCTTAATCGCCTCGTTAAGACTTATCGGCAAACTCTTGACTCCGAGTGCCTCACGTTCTTTATCCGAAAGATTGTAGATATTAACGTCAATACTCGGCGGAAGTGTTTCATTATCTTTTATACCTTTCAAACCAGCCTTAAGGCAAGCCGCAAGTGCAAGATACGGATTAGCTGTCGGATCGGGTGAACGAAGTTCAATTCTTGCGTCACTGGGCTTTTTCGATGACGGTACTCTTACAAGCAAACTTCTGTTGCTTTCCGACCATGAAATATAGCAAGGTGCCTCATATCCCGGTATAAATCTCTTATATGAATTTACCGTCGGATTTGTAAAACACGCCATATCTGGTGTATATTTTAATAATCCTGCCGTAAATTTATGTGCCGTATCGGAAAGCTTTGACGGATCATTTTCATTATAGAAAACATTTTTACCGTCCTTTTCAAGCGACATTGTAAGGTGCATTCCGCTACCGCTTACTCCCGCAATAGGTTTCGGCATAAATGTTGCGTGAAGTCCGTTACGTTTTGCAATAGTTTTTACAACCGTTCTGAATGTAACAATTCTGTCCGCGGTTTTTAATGCGTCGTCATATCTGAATGTAATCTCATGCTGACCCGGTGCCATTTCGTGATGTGACGCCTCGATTTTATATCCCATATCTTCAAGAGTAAGACATATTTCACGACGGCAGTTTTCGCCGTTATCAAGTGGTGCTAAGTCAAAATAACCCGCATTGTCATGCGGTTCTGTCGTAGGATTACCGCGTTCGTCCGTGTTAAATAGGAAGAATTCACATTCAGGTCCCACATTAAATTTGTAACCCATTTCTTCCGCTTCTTTAACAACCGTTTGCAGAATGTATCTCGGGTCACTTTCAAGACGTGTACCGTCAGGCTTATAAACATCGCATATAAGTCTTGCGACCTTTCCCTGATGCGGTCGCCAAGGGAAAATTTCAAATGTGTCAAAGTCGGGATGTAAATATAAATCACTTTCCTCAACACCGACAAATCCCATAATTGACGAACCGTCAAACATACAAAGATTATCAAGTGCATCCTCAAGTCTTGAAGTTGTAATCGCAAGATTACGCATTGTTCCAAGCATATCCGTAAATTGCAGACGAATAAATCTTACGTCCTCTTCTTCGACCAAATCGAAAATATCTTGTTTTGTCAACATAACGAACTTTCCTTTCTAAATTAAAGCTATATAATATACTCAAGACAAAACCTTTATGGTTTTGTCTACTTTATTCTTGGGAGTTTGAGGTGCTAACCTCAAGTTTCAATCATTTCTGGCGACCTGCGCGGCAGAAATGACTTAAAATCTAAAGTTTCGACTTTGGCGGAACTTTATGATTTTTTCTCTGAAAATACTCAAAAATTACATCGTAAGATGTGATTTTTGGAGCTGGCGACATTTTGTCGCCAGGCTCAATTTTCTTATATGCAAAAAAGGTGCTTCTATCCTATGAGGACGAAACACCTTTGCTCGTTGTAAATATTGTAACACACCTAAAAAAGTTTGTCAAGACTAATTTTAATTTAATTCTACACACAGGACAATATGCAAAATGCTAAATTTTATTCATTTGTTTGTGCAATTTCTACATAATACTTGTACCTGCTTTGTATTTTATTGACTTTTTATATAATTAGGTATATAATATATTATATAAAAAGTCATTTTTAGGAGATGGTATCATGAAAAATATAAAAAAATTTATATGCTTGCTTATAGTGACAGTACTTATAACGCCGTCAATCGCAATAGCGGAGGACACTTACAGCGGATATTTTAATAATGAAGAAATTACAATGTTCGCCGATACTTCGGTTAAAATTTCCGAAAATGAAAAATCGGCGGTTGAAGATATTATTTCAGACTTAAATAACCTAAAAACGGAATCTGATATTCAAAAATACAACATTCCTTCGGGTAACATTCAAGAACTTATTGATTCTTTACCTAAAGCAATACAATATGAGCATCCCGAATTATTTTATGTCAATTTACGTCAATTTTCTTATAAAACAGCAGACGGTCAGACAATTTCGGAAATAATGATCAAAGACCCTTTCACTATGGAAAAAGACGAAATAAAGGAAGCTCAAAAATTGATTGATGCTGAATGCAATGAAATTGTATCATCTGTTCCGAAAGACGCAACAGAGCTTGAAAAAGTGCTTTTTGTTCATGATTATATCACATCTCATTATGAATATGATATGTCTTATCAAAACCGCAATCTTTACACAACAGTAAGAGATAAGAAATGCGTTTGCCAAGGATATTCATATTTATTTATGTACGTTATGAATAAATATTTTGAAATGGAATGTACAACAGTTCCGAGTGATGCGTGCAATCATATGTGGAACAAAGTAAAAGTAGACGGTAAGTGGTATAACTTAGATTTAACATCAGATGACCCTACACCGAATTTATCATCACTTGCAAATCACACATATTTTCTTTTGAGTGATGAAGAATTGAAAGCTGTTTCCGCCTCTTCGGTATCAAATTCAAACGATGGATTATATGTTGAAGAACAAGATATTCACCGCACTTGGAACGTAAACACTTGGTATGGCGAACCGGTTATAACAGCAGAAGATGACACTTATAAAGATTCAATTATTCATAACGTATCAGGATCTGTAAGTTTTTTAGATGGAAAAATCTATTGTTTCAATGATAAAAATGAGCTTTCCACTTTAGATTTATCGACAAATACTTTTACACCTGTTTATAAAGATACTTCAAAATATTATTGGTGCGTATACGGTGATAATAAATCTGCATATTCATCACATTTTAATGTTACTGTTGCTTATAGCGGAAAATTGTATTTTAACTCACCGAATAAAGTTTTTGAATTTGACACAAAAACAAATACGGCAAAAGAAATATATGAATATACGGAAATCCCAGACATTTCAAAAACATATTTGTTCGGTCTCACAGTCAAAGCCGGTAATTTGTGTGCCGAGTATACTACAAATTTAATGAACGGAGTTGAATCATTTATAACAATTATAACTGCACCTAAACCAACCGAAACACCGATTGTTACAGAAACACCAACCGTCACAGCGTCACCTATTCCTACAGAAACACCGACTGTCACAGCATCACCCGTTCCTACAGAAACACCGACCGTTACAGCATCACCTGTTCCTACAGAAACACCGACTGTTACGGAAGCACCGAAACCTGTTATAGCATACGAATCGAAAATCGCACCTAAAGATGACGGAACTTATACTATATCTGTTGACAAAAAATCGAAACAACAGATACACCTATTTTGTATGTAGCCGAATTTGACGAAAACAACATTCTTATAGGCTTAAAAGCTGTTCCGTACACAGAACCTGTTTCTATAAGCGTACACGATGATTCACAAATGCTGAAAGCATTCGTATGGAACATAGAAAGTCAACCGATTTCACTTGTATCTCAAATTGTTTTGACAAAACCGGTTGCGTCACCGACACCGACAGATGTTCCTACAGTTACAGATACACCAACCGCAACTGATACACCAATTGCAACCGATACACCTGTTTCAACAGACACACCGACTGCAACAACACCGGCAGACAGACGCTAAAATATAAAAAACGCACTCTTTACAGAGTGCGTTTTTCTATGGCATTTCTCCTCTTATACGTTCTATTGCTTTTTTCTCAATTCTTGAAATCTGCACCTGCGACACTCCGATTATCTTGGCAATCTCAGATTGTGTTTTGCCTCTGAAATATCTAAGCAGAATTATTTCTTTTTCACGTTCTGTAAGACGGCTCAAAATATCGTCAATCATAACTTTATTTATAACTCCGTCCTCAATTTCTTCACCGGTAATCGTATCAAGCAAGCGAATTTCTTTATCACCGTTATCGTAAACACTTTCATAAATACTTTCGGGCGGTGTTGCCGCCTCGAACGCCTCGATAAGACTTTCGGCATCAATTCCGCTTTCTTTTGAAATTTCGTTTATTGTCGGCTGTCTGTTCAGTTTTCGTCTTAACAGTTCTTCACACCGCCAGCCTTTCATTGCATTTTCCTTTAACGTTCTGCTTATTTTAACGGCACCGTCATCACGCAAAAAACGTTTTATTTCACCTGTTATCATCGGTACTGCGTATGTAGAAAATTGTACGTTAAATTCGGGATTGAATTTCTTTACGGCCTTTATAAGTCCTATCGCGCCGATTTGCGTCAAATCTTCCGCATCATATCCGCGATTTAAAAATCGCCTTGCAATACTGTATACAAGGCCCATATTTTCTTCCACCATTCTGTTTTCTGCCTGCTTGTCCCCCTCTCGCACGCGTTCAATCAAAGCAGTATTATCTCGCATAACACATCACCTACTTTAGCTTTTTTGTCATAGTAATGCGTGTGCCTTTTCCTACTTCACTTTGGACTTCAATACTGTCCATAAACGTTTCCATTATTGTAAAACCCATTCCGCTGCGTTCCATTTCGGGTTTACCTGTGAAAAGCGGTTCTCTCGCTCTTGAAATATCCGGTATACCCACTCCGTCATCCGATACGGAAAAAGTCACCGTATCGTCCTCTATACTTCCGGACATCGTTACAATTCCGTCTTTTTCATCATAGCCGTGAATTATCGCATTTGTAACCGCCTCCGAAACAGCCGTTTTTATTTCTGCAATTTGGTCTACTGTCGGATCAAGTTCAAGCACAAATGCCGCCGCAACCGTCCTTGCAAATCTTTCGTTATCGCTTTTGTTCGGAAATTTTATTTCCATAATGTTACTGTACATCAATGCCCGCCTCCTTTACACCGTTTTCAAGGTTGTCGGCTACCGTTACGATACTCTTTATACCCGACATTTCAATCAGTCTGTTCACCGCATCAGACGCACCGTATATGATAACCTTTCCGCCGAGTGCTGTAACCGTCTTGTATCGTCCCATAATAACGCCGATACCCGACGAGTCCATAAAAGTCACATTTTCAAAATTAAACGCGACATTAACCGCCCCCGTTCTGCCAAGTTCCCTGTCCGCATTTTCTCTTACTGACGACGCTTTATGCTGGTCAAGTTCGCCGAAAATTTTTATAATCAGCAATCTGTACCTGCCCATTAACATTAACTCCATATTTTCTTCCTCCTGTATATAAATGTTATCTTTTTATATTTCTATTATTTGTAATAAATTTCCTTTGTTAAATTTTGATAACCTTTGTCGAAAACACTTTTTATTATTTTTGAACTGTGATATAATAAAACAGACATAAGAAATGAGGTTACATTTATGAAAAGTGAATGGAATAAACTTGACAATGCCGCCAAGATATTTCCGGCGGCGCAGTCCAAAAAAGATACGCAGGTATTCAGATTTTCCTGCGAATTATACAAAACAGTAAACAAAGACCTTTTGCAAAAAGCCACTGAAGATACATTGGAGGAATTTGATATTTTCAAAAGTATATTAAGGCGTGGACTTTTTTGGTATTACCTTGAGGAATCGGATATAAAACCGATTGTACGCGAAGAATATAAAATCCCATGTTCGCTTATATACCAGAGGAACAATCACAAGCTTTTATTTGAAGTGACTTACTACAGAAACAGAATAAATCTCGAAGTTTTTCACGTTTTGACAGACGGCACAGGTGCGATGAATTTTCTTAAAACACTTGTATCAAACTACCTTACACTTGCGGAAAATGTTGAAGACAGCGGAGTTGATTATGACGCATCAAGCACACAAAAAAGTGATGACAGTTTTTCAAAATACTATTCCGGCAAAATTTCTTCAAAGCAAGAAAATAACCCTGTTGCATACAAAATTGTAGGACGAAAATATACCGACGACAAATTAAAAGTCATAAACGGTATGGTTGACGTAAAGAAAGTACTTGAAGAATCTCACAAATACAATGCAACTTTAACTGCGTTTTTGTCTGCGGTACTTATAAAATCAATCATAGACGAAATGTCTGTGCGTTCAAAAGGCAAGAAACCGATTACAATACTGATACCGGTAAATCTTCGCAACTTCTTCCCATCCGTTTCGGCAAGAAACTTTTTCTGTCTGACATATATTCAGTATGACATAAAAAAGCACGGTGAGGATTTTGAAACAATGGTTGACGTTATAAACACTCAACTTAAAAGCAAGCTGAAAGCCGAAAAACTTCTCGGCACTATCGACACATATTCAGCTGTTGAACACAATGTCATAACAAGAATTGTACCGCTGGTCGTGAAAGATTTCTTTTTGAGAATAGCATACAGAATGTCGGGCAGAGCCGTCACGGCAACTTTTTCAAATGTAGGAATAGTTAAAATGCCCGAAAATATGAATAAGTTTATAAAATGCTTTGACGTGTATATCAGCACCGACAAACTTCAATTATGTTCTTGCTCGTTTGACGGTAAGCTGACTTTGGGATTTACTTCTCAATTCATCAGTTCGGATATCGAAATGAGGTTTTTCCGTGAATTGACTTCAAGGGGTATTGACGTTGAACTAACTTCCAACATACACGACGATGAAAGGAATGATTAAATGAAACATTGTGATAAATGTAAAATTGATGTGCGTGGTGAATTTGAGCGATGTCCGCTGTGCCAAAACAAGCTGACAGGCGAAAGTACACCTTACGAATTTCCGAAAGTACAATCATTTTACGAAAAATATGAAAAGATTTTTAAATTTGCAATTCTTGTCACTTCGTCACTTTCGATAATAAGCATTGCCGTAAACATACTTCTTCCCCAAAGCGGTCATTGGTCGTTGTTTGTACTTTTCGGTGTAATATGCTTCTGGCTTACGACAAATATATGTATCAAGAAACGCCAAATCATATCGCAGAATATCGCCGCAGAGGCTGTTATAATATCAATATTGTGCGTAATATGGGATAAGTTTACAGGTTGGCACGGCTGGTCGGTCGATTACGTTATACCGATAATATTTTCATGGGCAATGCTCGGATTGTTCGTGGCAACAAAGATTTTAAAAATTAAAATGCCCGATTATGTGTTCTCATTTGTGATATGTATATTTTTCGGGCTTGCACCGTTTATATTGTGCATAACAGGTGTCACAAAAATTCTTATTCCGTCGGTTATATGTATTGCACTAAGCATAATTTCTTTTATAACTCTTGTGTTATATGACGGCAAAGAACTTGTTTTGACATTATCAAAAAAATTTCACATATAGACAAAAAATGGTGTTGCTTTCGCAACACCATTTTTAATATTATAAATTTGCTTTAAAAAATTCTTCCAAAGCC
>ERZ773104.948-NODE-948-length-42320-cov-28.494546_pt1 | contig 42320 bp, 30 predicted proteins | sample MGYA00511920_ERZ773104 | MGnify/ENA primary metagenome ERZ773104 (study PRJEB29015, sample SAMEA2737857) | human gut metagenome | biome: human gut; feature: human-associated habitat; material: faeces | place: China | collected 2012 ... | reverse complement strand
CTACTCGGACTTCTGCAATCGCGTGAAAAACGGATGGTTATTCAGTAGACATTATGTAGGATTTCCCGATCCTGCCGTTTTCAAAAAGGCAGGCTACCGAACAAAGACTCTCTGTCTGGAATATAACGGCATCAGCCTGTACGGAAAGGCGTTGCTCCCGGATGGAGACGGGCCTTTTCCCACCGTCCTCTACGCCCACGGTGCGGAGAGCGATTACAAAGCAGATATGACCACGCTAAAAAGCCTTGCCATGAGCGGCGTTGCCTGCTAGACCTTTGATTTCTACGGCTGGACAAGCCGCAGCACCGTGCTGCAGGGCGTGCATTGGTTCCATGACGTTCCCCGAGGCGTTGATAACTCCTATGAATGAACGGGCAGCAGCAAGGGAATGACACAAGCAAATAGCGCAATCGAATCTGGAAATAGTATCGCACTGAAAAAGCTGCCGAGGATTTGCTCTCCTCAGCAGCTTTTTGCAGTCTATGGAAGGCTGGAGCACAAAGCTCACTTTCCCTTTATACTATTTCCAGATGAAAATTCGCCAAGATGCGCCGCGAATTTTTCATTCCGGCTAACGTGAATGAAACGCAGCGTAGCAGCGCTACGCTAAGTGGAATGAACGGACGCCAGAAGGGAAAAGGCGCAAGCAGATGGCGCGGGTAAATCTGGAAATAGTATTAGGGCAATCCCGCACAAATGAGTTGGTGCGATGACGAATACATTTTTTGTAAGATGCGATTGCAGAAATCGAAGGTTTACTGGAGGTAAATCGAGATTTCTGCAAGAAGCAGATGGCAGAAAAGGCATCGCCAGCGCTGCCAACGAATTATGCGGTAGTGCCTTAGTTGATTTCCGTAATGGTCGGCACTGTCCACGTCTTGAGTGCCTCCATATCCGGCGTATAGATGCGCATAAACAGATGGAAGCCGCCTTCCCCCACCGGAAGCCAATTGGTCGTGTCTGCCGGCGCTTCCTTCGACAAAATTACATCCACAGAGCCGTCGTCATTTCTCTTCAAACCCGAACGGTCGTTGATGCAGTAGCGGTCGAGCAGATTATCGATGAGGAAATCATCGTCACCATATGCAGTGATCGACCAGAAACCGCCGTCAAGCACCTGCGGATCGCTTTCAAGGTGGAGAATATAGGACTTTTCACCCGTCAAAGGATTCCCGTCGGCATCCTTTTCCGTCTTGGGGTACAGTGCGATTTCCACCGTATTCGCCCCAAGTCCGGCAATGGCAACCAGCGCACGGTAGGCATATTCCGTACCAAAGTCTCCGATTGGCGCGCCGAAATAGCTCCACTGCCCCAGCTGTTTTGAAAACTTCATTCCCTCTGCTGCGAGCTTCGGCCGAAGCCCTTGCAGCATTTTCCGCCAATTTGCCTGAATATCTCCGGTCAAAACAGATGCGTCAAATTCCATGCCGGGGCCAACGTGAACTGCCGCGAGTTTTTCAAGTATTTCCGCATCAGCGGCGGACGGCGGATTGTCTTCCATCAGCGTGTTTGCTTTGTTGAAGAATGTGACAGGATCCAGCGACAGTACCTTGTTGATGGGGACATAGCTGTTTTCCTCCCGATAGATCCCCTTCGGGGGCTGATACGCTTCTCCGCTCAGGTAGACAGAAAGCGGTAAAAGCTGCATCTGCGCCTGAATGGCATACACATTCGGAAGATCCGCCTCTCCGGAAAGCACCGTTCTGGTAATGGCCCACGCCATAGCGGTAGGAACATCAATGCGGGTCACATTGTCCGGCAGATCGCCCTTCCAAGTTGAGCGCGTGATCGCATAGACTCCAGCCCGGTCAAGGACAGCGACGGTATTTGTCCATGCGTCAAGCACCTGCACCTTGCAGAAGCGGTCTGTTTCCGGATGCACATAGATCATCGGCTCTTCGCTCAGGTCATACCACACCTGTGTATAGATGGTGTCCACGTTCGGCGTCACCACGTTTTTGAACTGCGCGTTGGCCAGTGCCACACCATGCATGAACTGATTGACAGGCGCCTTGCCGGGTGCGGCTTCCTCCGTATTCGTTGCGGAAGTTCTCGTCGCGTCCATCAGCACCAGCGGGAATGCGTAAATGTAAGCCTCTTCAATGGTTTTCCACACATCTTCGGACGACGAGACAGCCTCCGCCTTGACACTCCATGCGCAGCCGGACAGCAGCATCGCCATGCAGAGCAGAATCACTGTGATTTTCTTCATCTTTTTTCCCTCCCTATACGATTTTTCTTACGGCTCGATGATATTGAAATACAGGTCAAAAGCGGCCATACTGTCGCAAAACGCTTGGAACAGCGCCTTATCGCCCTTTTCAACGGTGATGAGCTTGTCGATATTTTCCTGATTTCCGCTTGTGATGGCAAGAATCCCGATTCGGGGGGTAGAAATCGTCAGGTCTGCCTCATCCGAGAGCGCATCCTTATAGTACAGGAGCACGCCATGGTGGATCTTCAGCAGATAATCGTCGCCATCCGTCAGCTTGAGGTTGATGGTGAAGGAACGATTCTGGAGCTTTTCCGTATCCATGATAATGCCCATGTAATCCAGCATTGTCTGCGCGTCCATCCCCTGGGCGGTGGTGCCGACGCCAAGTTGGGCTGCCTTCGGGTACAGGCCGGTGCCATTCCGCAGCTCAAAGGCTGCCACAAGATAAGCGTTTCTCCATGCGCCCGACTCTGCCTGATAGCCAAGCTGCTCCAGCGCATCGGCGCACAGATAGCGCGCTTCCTTATTTTCCGGGTCAGCATATACCAGCGTATTCGTTATCTGTGCGACCCACTGATATTCGCCCTTTTCATAATCGGCATGTGCCATTTCAAGCACCTTGTCCGTGTCGCCAAGATACTCCACAAGTTTTTGGGCATATTCGCTCGGCGTCAGCTCGTCCAGATGAATCGGGTTTGCATCGTACCAGCCCATGTATTTCTGATAGACTGCCTTGACATTGTGCTTCAGCGTACCGTAATACTGTCGGGTATACCAAACCTTTTCCAGTTCCTCCGGCAGCCGGATCATGGAGGCAATCTCCGTGGAGGTATAACCTTCGTTGATATACAGGAGGGTCTGATCGTGGATGAATTTATAGATGGCAGCTGTGTTGGTCATGTATTCGTTGACGGTTTCCTTGCCCCAATGCGGCCAGTTGTGCGCCTGAAAAACGACCTCGGCGTCGGGGAACAGCGACTGTGCCTCGGTGATGTAGCGAGCCCAGCCATTCGCATCCCGCACCTCCGCGCCGCGCAGCGTGTAGAGATTGTGCATGGTTCCGCTGCAGTTTTCCGCCATCCAGAGGGCTTTGCTGTCGGGGAAATAGGTGTTCATTTCGGCGGGAGATTCCGTTCCCGGCGTCTGCTGGAAGATAGCGGTCACGCCATCAATGGTTGTTTCATAAATCGAATCCGCAACCTCGAAGGTCGGCGCGATATAGCCGACACCGGTCTGCACTGCGGTCAGGCCAATGCCCACCGAAAGGCGTCCCTGTTCGCCATAGGGAAGCATGGAGCCGTACTGGAAAAACGCCCGCCGCTTCATTGCCGTGCCCACAAAGACATTTTCCTTCATTACCGCGTCCGTAAAGCCTTTTGGCACAATAATTGCGGTCTTGCCGGATGCAATCTGCTCGTCAAGCGGCAGGCTGCTATCCGCAGCATCTTCGGGGGCAATCAGCCCTTCAATGCCGCCGTAGTGATCCACATGCGCATGGCTGATGACAATGGCGACAATCCGCGCATCGCCCATCTTGGAGCGGAAGAGTTTCAGTGCTTCCGCTGCGGTATATTTGCTGCTGCCGCAGTCCATGATGATCCATCCGTGTTCGCTGCGGACGAAGGTAATATTGGAAATATCATAGCCGCGCACCTGGTAGATGCCGTCAGTAACCTCAAAGAGACCGTAAATGTGGTTTAGCTGCGTATTCCGCCACAGGCTGGGGTTGGCGGTATCCGGCGCGTCTTTGTCAAGAAACGCATATGCATCCTGCGTCCACACGGTTCTCCCGTTCTCGCCACGGAGACTCAGTGTATCCGGTGCGGCGATGAAACCTCGTTCCGCATTCTCAAGCTCCGACGTATCCTCAAAGTTCAGGAAGTCGTATACCTGCCGATTGACTTCCATGGTGCTTTGGGTTGCCGGCTTCGTCTCTGCATTGAACACGGCGGCAGTGTTGCTGCTTTTCTCGGCACTGGCACAGGCCGTCAGCGTGGCAGCCAACATGGTCGGCACAAGGAGTAAGCTTAGCAGTTTCTTTTTCACAGGTGTTCCTCCTTTACTCAGACAGGTTTCCCCATAGGGAACTGCTACGAAAGATGACATCGCTCACCTTCCGTACTTTTCTGTTCTTATGTTTTCAGTGTAGCATAACTTTGTTTGAATTGCAACAGACATTGCGTGAAGAGCGTATAATCCTGCGCGAATGACATTTTTTCTTTGCATTGCTTCTTGCATTGCATCGGAAAACATGATATTCTGTAATGGTATTTTTCATAATGGGGGGATGAGCATGAGATTCAGCGATATTTCCGTTATTTCCAACCGCAGGCATATCAGCTTGCTGACAGAGGACATTCTTTATATTCAATTGTCAGGCCGCCAGTCGATCATCCATTTTTCCGATGGCAGAACCTACGAAACCTATGCCACCATCCATGAATTGAAAAGTATGCTTGGCAGCAGCTTTATCCGCGCCGACCGCGCCACGCTGGTATCTATCAAGGGAATCCACGACATTGGAAAGGAGATTGAACTCGTCAACGGAGAAACGCTGTATTATAGCTGTCGAAAGAAACGAGAGCTCAAAGAACAGCTGCGCGCCGGACGGCGGCAGATTGCGCAGAGCCTGTCTGACAGCGACGCACCCACCACACAGGAAGAATATCAGCGGCACTATGCCAGCTATGACAGCGCGCCCTTTGCGTTTACCGACATCGAGATGGTGTTCAACGAGGAGCGTGCCGCTGTGGACTGGATCTTCCGCTACGGTAACGAGGCACTGGCTGAAATCGAAAAAACGCCGCTGCAGCAGCTCATCAACCACTCGTTCAGCAGCATTTTCCCCAATATGGACGAAAAGTGGCTGCGCGTCTACGAGCGCACGGCGCTGTTCGGTGAAACGCTGGAAATTGTGTATTACAGCCCGGAGATTGACACAAAATTAAAAATCATCAGCTTCCCCACTTTCAAAGGGCACTGCGGCTGTATGCTGTTCAAACAAACGGATATTCAGACGGTGGGTGAGTACGCAACACCATAACGAACTGCGCAGATGCGTATCCCTGCTCTCATACTATTTCCAAATGAGAATGCGCCAAGATGCGCCGCGAATTTTTCACGTTGGCTAACGCGAATGAAACGCAGCGTAGCAGCGCTACGCTAAGTGGAATGAGCGGACGCCAACGGAGAAAAGGCGTAAGCAGATGGCGCAGGTGAATTTGGAAATAGTATCACACATACTGTTGACTTTTCAATTCTTTTCTGCACGCAAACAGGCGCTGGCAAGAATCTCACCCTGCCAGCGCCGTTTTGTATTCAGCTTTACTGCCGCTGCACCGAAATGGGCTCATCCGTCAATTCCACCGTCTCGCCATACACCTGCACCGCCAGTTTGTCCCCCTGCTTCAGCTGGAAGACGGTCTTGTCCGCATCCATGCTGATTGCAATCACACGCCCACGGTACATGACCGAGAAGGTCAGCCGCTTCCAGCGCTCCGGCAGACGCGGGGCGAAACGCAGCATCGTGTCATCGCTGCGCAGACCTGCGAAGCCGTAGACGATGTTCGCCCATGCCATCGCGATGCTCGTGATGTGCAAGCCCTCGCGCGTATTGCGGTTATAGTTGTCCAGATCAAGGCGCGTCGCGTAGCCGAAGAAGCTGACCGCTTCATCCATCTTGTCCAGTTCTGCCGCCAGAATGGAGTGAATCGCAGGCGAAAGGGAGGATTCGTGAATCGTGCGCGGCTGATAGAAATCGTAGTTGATACGCTTCGTCTCGGTATCAAAAGACGAATTGTAGAGGTAGAGGAACATCAGCACATCCGGCTGCTTAATCATGTCCGTGCGGTAGATGCGGTCGTACGCCCAATGGTCGTAGAGCGGGAAGTCGCTGACCGGAATGCTGTTGATGTCCGTGTGCGGCAGCTCAAAAAAGCCGTCATGCTGCTCAAACAGGTGATCGGGCGTTTCCGGAATGTACATGTTGTCGGCAATGTGCCGCCATTGCGCGGGTTCGTCCGATGCAAGCTGGACTTTTTCGCACAGTGCCGCATAAGTCTCCGGCGCATCCGCCCGCATTGCATCCAGCACATCCGCCGCATAGCGCAGGGCGCGCATCCCCATATAATTGGTATACGCGTTGTTGTTGACCATCATGTGGAATTCGTCCGGGCCCATCACGCCGAAGAAGCCGTATTTGCCGATTTTCTCGCTGAAGCCGACGCGAGTCGCTTGGAATCGGGCGATTTGCAGCAGCATTTCCGCGCCGTAGCGGTACAAAAACGCCTTGTCGTCCGTCAGGTGGACATAATGCCAGATGCCGTAGGATACCGCCGTGCTCGGCTGCAATTGCAGGCTGGCGTGCTGCCAGAGCGGACATGCCTCGTCACCGTTAAGCGTCGCAATCGGGTAACATGCGCCCTTGCAGTCCAGCATTTTTGCGCGCTCCAGCGCCATCGGCAGCGTGTTGTAGCGGAAAAGAAGGAGCGATTTCGCGGCTTCCGGGTTCGTGAAGAGATAGAACGGCAGGCAGCAGGATTCCGTGTCCCAGAATGCATGACCGTTGTACGCCTCGCCCGTCAAGCCCTTCGCGCCAATGTTGTGGCGCATACTGCCGCCATTGTAGGTCTGCGCGAGCTGGAAGGAGCAGAAGCGAATCCCCTGCTGTTCCGCTGCGACGGCTTCCGCCATGCTTTCATCTTTCGGCTCAATGCAGATGTCGGACGTGTGCCAGTAAGCATCCCAATACGCGCGCTGTGCCGCCTGTGCGTCATCGAGCGAGACGGCTTTGCTCTGTGCCATCGCATCCAGACCGCTCTGCCAGAGGTCGTCCCCCTGCTGACCGTTGAACAGCACGACGACGCGCTTGTCGATTTGCACGGCTTGCCCCGGCGCAAGCAGAACATCCGCCGTCGCGGTGACGGTTTTGCCCTCGGCGAATGTGGTGGATTCGCCGGGCCACGTCAGCCATGCTCCGCAAAACTCCTCCTGATTCGATAGCGTCGTGCGGGACTGCGCCATCAGGCAATCCGGCTTCGCGTCGATGCGCGTCTCCTGCCAGAAACACTTCTGCCGCCCTTCATGCACGACGTTGAAGGACACGCCGGACGTGACTGTCGCGCTGCCCGTGAAATTGAGCGCTTCGAGCGTGATGCGCTGGTACGCGCGTTCGCGGTGCACCATATCGAGGAATCGAAGGAAGGTCAGGCGGATTTGCTTGCCGCTCTTCGTCGTCCAGAGGAAGCGGCGGGTGAGCGTACCGGCGCGGAGGTTGAGTTCGCGGGTGAAGTCAGAAAACTGCGACTGCCCCAAATCGAGCGTTTCGCCATCGACGGAAATCGTCGTCATCAGCCATTCCGCCGAGGGAATCATGAAGTGCGTTTTGTCAATGATGCCCTTATAGGAGCGGCTCAGCTTCTCCATATCATAGATGCCATTGGTATACGCTCCGCGAAGGCTATCGACATGACCGCCCTCATCAAAGCAGCCGCGCACGCCGATGCTCTCATTGCCCAGCGAGAAGATGGATTCGCTCACGCGCGCGTAGGCGGGGTCGAAGCCCTGCTCAATGACCTTCCACGGGTCTACTTGGAAATATACGTCAGCGGCTTTTGCCATTGTGCGTCCTCCTGTCGGTTCTTTCTTCTAATAAGAAAGAAGTAGAAGCTCTATTTTTCGGTATTGCAGGTTGTCTTCTTTTCCGTGAATGGGCTGTTAAGCAGCTTCCAGAGGGCTTTCCGCTCGCCCTCTGGACTCCTTCGGCGCGCCCTCCCATGTTACTGGGTGATAGGCGGAGTTTTTATAATGTCAACCCTTGATGCCCACAGACACAGCGTTTTCGGTCAGCTGCTTCTGGAAGATGAAGAAAAGGATGATGGGCGGAATCATCGAGAAAACGACGGAGCGCATCATCGTGTCGGCGTTGACGGTCTGTTCCGTACTGAAAACAAACAGGCGCACCATCACCGTTTGCAGCGCGCTGCCGCGAAGCACCAGATACGGCAGGAGGAAGTCCGACCATGCGGCGTTGATGGCGAAAATCGCAATCACGGAGCAAATCGGCTTGGACAGCGGCAGGACGATGTAGAAGAACGTTTGCAGCTGCGTGCAGCCATCAATCCGCCCGGCTTCGATGATGGAAGTCGGCAGCGATTCAAAGAACTGCACGAACAGGATAACGTACATCGCGTTCGCGCCATAGCTCAGCCAGAGCGGGACGAACGAGCCGCCGAGATTCAGCTTCTGGATGTTCATAAACAGTGGCACGATGCTGATGGTCGTCGGCAGGAGCAGGGAAAGCATGACCAGCTTCTTGACGATGCCGTAGCCCTTGGGTTTCAAAATCGCCAGCCCGTAGCCCAGCAGACCGTTGAACACAATCGCGCAGACGACGCTGCCCGCGACGGAAATCAGCGAGTTAAGGTAGTTCTGCGCAATGCCCAGCTGCGACCACGTTTTCGCGAAGAGAGAAAAATCGAACACTTCCGGGAGCAGTTTGGCGGACGACATGAACTCCTTCAAGTCCTTGAAGCCCGCCAGCACAACCCAGATAATCGGGAAAACCGCGATGACCGTCATAATCAGGCAGAAGAAGATGATGAACCCATACCCAACCCGGACGGACGCGGAGTGCATATCGTAGTCCCGGATGACGCCGGTGCGCTGTGCTTTTGCCATATGCGTTCTCCCTCCTTAATCCCAGTCGGATTCTTTGCGGTCGAAGTAGGAGTAAATCGCCGTCATGACGAGCAAAATCAGCGTGACAATCACCGCGACGGCAGATGCCTTGCCATAGTTCATCGAGCCGCCGAACGCGTACTGCCACATCAGCTGCATCAGCGACAGGGACGCATTATCCGGGCCGCCCTTCGTCAGCACCATCGGTTCATACATAATCTGGAACACGGAGATGATTTGCAGAATCAGCAGCGTACCCGCGAGCTTCTTGATGGCAGGAATCATGATGTGGATGATGCGCTGCCAGATGCCCGCGCCGTCAATCGCCGCCGCTTCGTACAGCTCCGGGCTGACGCTGGACATGCCCGCCATGTAAATCAGCGCCGTCGCGCCCGCGCCCTTCCACGTCGCAATCAGGATGATGATGGGGATGACCCACTCTGAGCGCGTCAGGTACGTCTGCGGCGCAATGCCCAAGTGGCTGAGCAGGATGTTCAGCACGCCGGACTTCTCGCCGGAGAAGAACGCCGACCAGAGGATGACGACCGCCAAACCGGGCAGCATATTCGGCAGATACGCCACCGTGCGGAAGAAGCTCTTGCTCCGCACGGTCTCCCCAATCAGCAGCGCCAGCACCATCGGCAGAAAGAAGCCCAGCAGCAGCGACCAGAACGTGTACGAGAACGTGTTCGTCAGCGCCTGCAGGAAGTCATCTTTGCCCATGACGCTGATGTAATTCTTGAAGCCGATGAAGTTCACCAGTTCGATGTTGCGCGTCTTATACAGGCTCATCACCACGCTTTCGAACAGCGGTTCCCAGACAAAGAACAGCATCAGCACGAGGCTCGGCAGCATAATCAGCCAAGCATTGAGGTGGTCAACCGTCCGTGCGCGCAAGCCGACTTGCGCCTTTTTTCTGCTCATAGGCGTTCCTCCGCGAAGATTTGAGCGATTTTTGTGTAAAAGAAACCGGCATCGGTTCTCCTCCGCCGGTGTTCTTTTTTCCAATTAGAAATGAGGAATTAGCAATTGGCAATAATTGCCCGATGGCACCGCACTGCCCCGTCCGCATTGACTTTCGCTCGTCACCAACAAGGGCTAACCCAAAGTGCAGCGGCGCCGAAGGTTTCCAAAGGGCGATCGGAAAGCCCTTTGGTCGCCTCCGCAGAGGCGAAACCCTCTGCAACAAACAATGCAATGCCATGCAGAATCAGAAATTAATAATCATTGATTTCATCATCCAGATACTCCTGGAAGGAATCCTGCGCCTTCTGCAGCGCCTTGCGCACATCCGCGCCCTCGCGGGTGATGACGCGCTGAATTACAGCGGTCAGCTCGCGATACAGCTGCTGCGCAAAGACGGGTTCTTCCGAGCGCAGCGTAATCGTGCCCTGCGTGATGGAATCGAAGAAGTCGTTGTACAGGCGCATATCCACGTTGCAGTATTCGTCAATAATCGCCTGCTTCGCCGCGTTGTAGTCCGCATCGTTCCACGCGCTGATGGCGGGCAGAACCGGGGCGCCGCGGTCGCGCTTGGCAGCATAGTCCGCGCGCATCCCCTCGATAATCTGGTCATTCAGGTAGGGCATCTTGCCCAGCACGGTCAGGTATGCCATCAGCGCCGTCGCCTGATCATCGGTGATGTTCGGCGCGAACATGTAGCAGGTGCCGCCCGCCAACGCATAGCGTCCCGCGTCGCCCGCCGGGAACGGAATCAGCGCGAAGTCCTCCACCGGCAGGCCCTTGTTGGATGTCGGCTGGTCAACCGAGTCATCCGCCGCGAAGTTCATCGCCGCTTCGCCCGTGCCCAGCAGAGAATGCGCGCCCGCCCAGTCAGTCGTGGTCGCGTCGGCATTGAGGATGTTGTACTTCCAGCGCAGGTCGCGGATGTACTCCATCGCTGCCACGCACTCGTCGGATGTGAAGTTGCACACCCAGCGGCCGTCTTCATCCTGATATTCCAGCGCGTTTTCGCCCACGCAGCCGAAATTCCACGCGATATTGGTGAACAGCCAGCCGCCATACGTCTCGCTCGCCGGGAATACCAGCCCCGCCTTGCCCGTCTTTTCGCGGATAATCTGACCGTATTCCGCCACTTCCTGCAAGGTCTTGGGGTAAATCGGCAGACCTTCCTCGTCCACCAGCCCCGCCTCGCGGAACAGGGCGACATTGATGTGCATACCCAGCACATAGCCGTCGCGCGGCAGACCGTAGATGCGGCCGTTCTCGTCGGACAGCATTTCGAGGTACGACGGGCTGAACTCATTCAGCACGCCCGCGCGCTCCAGCGCATCGGTCACGTCGCCGACAAGATGCTGGCTGATCAGCAGCTGCGGGTCGGTAAACGGCGGCTGGAAGATGCTCGGCGCCGTGCCGCCCTTCGCCATCGGAACGTAGCTGCTCAGGGTGTAGGAGTAGTAATCCGGCACCAGCGTCACGTTCGGGTACTGCTTCTTCATCGTTTCGCGGTAGCTCTCAAAGAGCGCCTTTTCCGCCTCCGCCGCCGTATCCGCGGGCCAGTTGCCCAGCGTAATCGTGCAGGTCAAGTCCGCATCAACAACCTCTTCCGCCATCGCCAGCGGCAGCGCGCCCAGCATCAGGCACAGCACCAGCAGCATGGAAACCAATTTCATCGACCCTCTCATGGGAAAACCTCCTTCACGAGTTCATGGCGTATTTCCGATAGGTTTAACGCTCAACCTTGTCTCTATTATAGTGTATCAAGCCCATTTTGTCAATCCCGTTTCGAAATTTTTTTGAAAAGAAAAGGGGCTGCTTCGGAGAAGCTGTGTCCCCGAAGCAGCCAAAGGAATGTATTATTTGCTTTCCTTGAAAACGACCATCAATCCCTGTGCATTTGCCCAGTCAATCACCTGCTGATTTTCCGCGTCGCAGAGAATCACCGGATGGCAGCCGCTGAAGGCATCATCCGCCAGCGTTTGCACACTGTTCGGGATAATGACCAGCCGCAGCAGCGTACAGTCCGCAAAGGCGCGCTTTCCAATCGCAGTAACGCCCTCCGGAATATTCACCTGCTGCACCTGCCACATGCCGACAAAGGCTTCTTCCTCAATGGTCTTCAAACTCGCAGGCAGCTGTAAAATATGATCCGATGCAATCCCATAGCCGTTGTCCAGCCATGTGCCGCAAATCTTGCAGACCGTGTCGCTTATCCGCCCGTCTTCCGTCGATGTTGCAGGCCGTACCGTCTCAATGTACGGCGTATGCGGTATGTCGATGCGGCTTGTAACGGAACTGTATTCCGATTCCACATAGTTGTCCGCTGTCTGCGCAATGTAGAGCGTGTATCCCAGGTCGCAGCGAAGCGCCGAAAGGTCAAGCGTAATTTCGCGTTTGCCGTCCGGGTAAAGTTCTGCACGATCCTCCACATAGAAGTGCGTTATAGGAGCACTCGATATGCCGTCTTGCGGCCAGAAAATCAAATCCAGCTGCGCATTCTCCGGGAAAATGTGCGAATCCGAAAGCGTCAGCGTCAGCTTGTTGTCCACCAGCTCCGAAACATCCAGGATGCGCGGCAGTTGACATTCCAGCACCAAGTCAAATTCCGTCGGTGCCAGCGTGTCAATGTACTGGCTCAGGGTCGGGGTGAAGGTCGCATGATAGACCTTTTTGCCAGTAATGGTTTGTTTCTTTTCTATATCTTCTCCCCTTTCTATGGTGAACAGCGCCACGTTTGCTTCTTCGGTGCCTTCCGTCAGCGTCAGCGTGCCATCCACATTCCAGTCGCACAGCACTGCCGTGTATTCCGGATCATCCAGCCGCACTTCCGCGCCATACGGATAGAGCGTCTGCGTATTCACCGTCACTTGCGCATACTCGCCCGTCAGGTCGTCACTGAGCCAGTAGCCGTTGTTTGTGCCGATAATGGTCGGCTCAAATTTGCCCTGCGCGTTCTGCCAGTCCAGCGTATCCATGTGCCGCCCCGCGAAATCCAGCACATACGCATAACTCGCATCCATCAGTTCCTCAATCGGCTGAACTTCCGCATACACCAGCTTCTTGCCCTCTGTAAAGGACGCAGATGCCTGCTCCACAACCTCCGCCTCAACATTCTTGGAGTACGCCTGATAGAGGAATGTCTGGTCGTAGTCGTCGCAGTCTTTCACTTTCGGATCATCCCCGAACGACAAGCGATACGTTTCTCGATTGAGCATGAAGTAGCGCGCCTTTCCGAAATGCTCCACAAAGGCAGGATGCGTGAAATACCATTGCCCATCAATCTGAATCATATTCACGGCATCGCCGTCAAAATACGAAACAAAGACTGAGGTTTGATTCCCAATTCCCGCGCCCTCAACGATGCCCTTCGCGTTAAAATAGATATCATTGGTAACATTTGCCGCGTTCAGCAGTGCTTTGTATGCAAATGCCCAGCCCCAGCGCGTACCTTTACGCTGGACAAGCACCATTTTGCCGCTATATGTGTCCGGCAGCATGTCTGACAGCATTGTTTCGCTGAGCATCCAGTCTACCAGCGCTTCTGCTTTCTGATAGTCGGTCATGTCATCCGTAATCACCTGCGCGACAATCCCTGCCGCCATCTGTTCAGCCGTGCCGAGGTATTCTGCCGGAATCGACTCATCCAAATGCACGGGAATCTGATGCGCCAGCGCGTATTGATGCGCCGCGCTGCCCGACGGCGTGTAGAATTCCACAACCGCTTCGCTGAACGCATCATCCGCAATTTCCGTAACCGATGCCGGAATTTCCAGCAGCAGCATCGCGTTTCCAAATGCATTTGCGCCTATGCGCTCCAAGCCATCCGGCAGTTTCAGCGCTGCCAAAGCAACATTGCCGTGGAATGCCTGTGTGCCAATGCTGTGCACACCCTGCGGGATGGTAAGCGTCTGCATCCGCGCGACCTGCGCAAACATCCCCTGCGGGATTTCCGTCAGTGATTTCGGCAAATGCACGGACAGAATGGCATAATTCATCCACATCGGATTGATGCCGATTTGCTTCACGGTATCCGGGAAATACATGGACGTAACGGACGTGGAAGCAAACGCATAATCCCCGACCGTTTCCAGCGAATCGCCCAGAGAGAAGGACGGAATTGCTTTGCAGACGTTGAATGCCCACTTGCCGATGTACTTCACATGCGGCAGAGAAACGCCCTTCTGCTCCGCCGACGGCGAAACGCGCTTCAGTTTCTTGCAGCCATCAAATGCATAGTCTGAAATTTCCGCCAAATTCGGCGAAATATTGATTTCCTCAATGTTTTCGCAGCTCGTGAAGGCATGTTCGCCAATGGACTGAATGAGCGCACCGCCGTTAATGGTTTGAAGCGCCTTGCAGCCGCAGAACGCACTGCTCTCGATGGTCGTAACAGTGCTGGCGAGCGTTGCTTCCGTCAGCTTCGGGCATTCCAAGAACGCGTCAGCACCAATCGTTTCAACGCCGGGGGCAATGGAGACCTTCTCCAAATTCTTGCAGTAAATGAATGCGCCGCCAAGGCGCTTCACATTACCTGGAATGGTAATCGAGGTCAGCCCGCTCTCACGGAACGCGGCATCCCCTATTTCCTCCAAACTTTCCGGCAGTTCCACCGATTGGAGCTTGGACGCTCCACAGAAAGCATTCGCGCCAATTTTCTTCAAGCCATCGGGGAGCGTCAGCGAACGGAGTTCTCCATTATAATAGAATGTCCAGTCCGCGATTTCGGTCACATTTGCCGGGATGACAACTTCAGCAATCGGAACTCCTCGGAATGCTTCTTCTCCGATCGTGGTCAGCGAATCCGGAAGATTGATTTCTTTCAGCGCATAGCAATGCGCAAACGCAAGTCCACCAATGTTCGTTACCCCATCCGGTAGATGAATACTTTCCAGCGACTTGCAGTTTGCAAATGCTTCATAGCCGATGCTCGTCACACTGTCCGGAATTTCAATAGTTTTCAGGGACGTACAGTCCTTAAAGCCATGCACGAACGTGATGTTCTTCGGCAAAACGACCGTAGTCAGGGACGTGCATTCCGTGAAGCATCCGCCTTCCATGCGGAAAACCTGCGGCGGCAGAATTACTGTCTCCAAATTTTCGCATCTTGCAAATGCCCACTCCATCAAGTCAAAGTCCGTCGATGTGATTTCCACAGACTTCAGCTGATGGCAATATGCAAATGCAAAGCTTCCAACGTGAATCCCCGGCTGCGAAAGTTTCAGCGACGTAATGCCGGAATTGTAGAATGCATTTCGTCCAATCAACTCTAATTTTTCCGGGAAGTTGATATCCGTTAGTGCTGTGCAGTTTTCAAAAGCATAAGAATCAATGACAGTGCAGCTTTCCGGCAGCGTGACGCTCGTTAAGCCTTTTCTGCCCTTGAACGCCCCTGCGCCAATTGTCGTGATGCCATCACGAACGGTTACATTTCCCGTAATCGACGCATTCACAAACAAGATGCTGTTGTCCTGCGTATCATACAAGACACCGTCTTCGGATACATAGCGCACAGAACCAACCGCTGTCGTTATCGTTTTCAGCTTGCTGGGCCACTCGCCGCTGATGTCCGCCAGCTTAGCAGGCAAGTGTAGAGTTTCCAGTGAACGACATCCTTCCACAACGCCGTTCATCATGTGGGTTAAACCACTCGGCAAATTCACGGTGCGTAAAGAGTAGCAGGTTGCAAATGTTCCCGACATAAATGTGATGCCTTCAGGCACGGTTATTTCTGTTAAGCTATCGCAGAAGCGGAATGCGCTGTCGCCCAAGCTCTTTAATCCTTCCGGCAGCACAACATTTCCCAGTTGTGTACAGTAGGCAAACGCCAAACCATCTATCGTTATCAGCCCTTCCGGGAAGGTAATTTCCTTCAGTTCCTTGCAGAACTGGAATGCGCAATTCCCAATTTTCTGCAAAGAATCCGGCAGTTGAACAGATGTTATCGCATGTTCCTTAAACACATCGTCGCCAATGCGCACCGTGCCGTCACGAATCACTACATCCCCCGACACATCCGGCAGAGCATAGCGCAGCGTCTTTGCAGGAATGTCGTAAAGCAATCCGTCCTCCATTTCATAGGTTGGATTTCCTTCGGCTACATACAGCGATGTCAGCGCTGAACAGTCTGTGATGAAAGAGTCTCCAAGGCTGGTTACATTGACCGGTATCGTCAGCGACGTCAAGCCAGAAGATTCAAACGCTCTCCAGCCAATCGTTGTCAGCGTATCCGGCAGTGTAATTTGCTTCAGCATGGTGCAGCTGCCAAAGGCCGATTGCCCAATTTCCACCACACTGCCAAGTGTAATCTCCTGCAAGTTTTCCTGTCCCCAGAAACCGTCATCCGAAATGATTTTCAAGCTCTGCGGCAGACTTACGCTCACAAGCGTGCGAATGTAGCCTTTCTCATAATCAAAATACGCTTTAAATGCCGAGTCCCCAATCACTTCAATCCCTTCGCTGACAACAACGTGCGTCAGAATCGGGCTGCGGAGGTTTTCAATCGCATAGACAGGGTATCCGTCAATCACTGCTGGAACAACCGTCTCCGGCAGCGTGCCCGTGTAGCCCGTAATATACGCTTTGTCCCCTTCAAGGCGATAGGTAAACGATGTGCTTTCACTGGCATAGCGCACCCCGTGTGCGCTCGCCCACAGCTGCGCCGGGCTGCCATCCTGCACAACAAGGCACAGGGCATCGTTCACCGCGTCAAACGCATGGTCGCCAATCGTCTCCACCTGCGTGCCAATGGTGATACTGCGCAGATTTTGGCAATAAGCAAACGCATAGTCTGCAATGGCAGTCACGTTTTCGTCAATCACCAAATCCGCTCCTGCGCGCCGTGCCGGATAGAGCAGCAGCGTTTTACCTGTCGCGTCCATCAGGATGCCGTCACAAACCTGCAAATACACACTTTCCGCTTCCACGCGCACTTCTTGCAGGTACTTGCAGTTTGCAAAGGCGTTTTCCGCAGTACCGACCACGGGCAGCCCGTTATGCACAGCCGGAAGCACCAGCAGCACTGCGTTTTCATCGCAGCCGCTGACAAGATAGCCATCCTGCGCGGCATTGAGCGTGTAGGAAATCTCCTGATCCGCCGCGGCAAAATTCACGCCCTGTGACGTGGCTGCTTTTTCAGCGGCAGACCCCTTCCAGCCGCGGATGGTCAGATTCTCGCAGTTCGCAAAAGCATCCGCCGCGATTTCCTCCACGTCCGGCCAGAGCAGGATGTCCGTCAGCGCACTGCATCCCTCAAAAGCGGCACTTTCAATGCGCCGCACCGTGCGCGGCAAAGTCACATTGGTTAGGCTTTCATTGCCGCTGAATGCCCTTGCGCCAATTTCCACAATGCCGTCCGGCAGTTCGATTTGGGTCAGCGCAGTGCAGTGTTCAAACGTATTCACCGGGATTTTCGTCAGCGCTGCCTCCCACTGAACTTCCCGCAGGGCGGCGCAGTTCATCCACGCGCCGTTGCCCAGCGTCGTGACGCTCTTGGGCAGCTTCAGCGTCTGAATCCCCGTATCAGAGAAAGCAGCTGAGCCAATCGTATTCAGATTTTCCGGCAAAACGATGTTTTCCAGCGTGCCAATGCCCGCAAACGCATACGCGCCGATTCTGGTCAGGCTCTCCGGGAAGATGATTTCCGTCAGGGCCGTATTTTCAAACGCATTTGCTTCTATGGTTTGCAGATACTTGCTCCATGTCACCGTTTTCAGCGACGTGCAGCCGCTGAACGCCGACGCAGAGACGGTATAGAGGCGCTCCGGCATCTGGAATTCCGTCAAGGAAACGTCATTCCGGAACGCCGCTGCACTCAGGCTCGTTACGCTGTCCGGAATATGCACGCTTTCCAGTGCCGTGCAGTTCTGGAACGCCTTTGTGCCGATGTTCGACAGCGAATCATCAAACGACAGCGATTGCACCGCCGTGCAGCCTTCAAATGCCGATTCGCCAACAGACGTCACGCCCGTGAACGCATTGGGCGAAACAAGCGACGTGCAGCCCTTGAAGAATCGGTCAGGAATCGCCGTCAGCGTACCTTCACCGAAATTCACCGTCTTCAAGCCCGTTGCATTTTCAAACATGCCTGCCTGATAATCGCAGAAAGTCGGCGAGAAAGTCAGCGTTTCCAGATAGCGCAGGTTTTTGAGTGCGCCATCATCAATCTGTGTCAGCGTTTCCGGCATGACAAAGCTTTGCTGCGGTGCGCTGGCAGCATAAGTCAGCAGCCGCGTGGCATCTGCCGTCATCAGTGCACCTTGCTGCACCTGAAAATGCATGTTTCCCTCTGCCAGCGGGAAATCCGTCAGCGCCGTGCAGTCACGGAATGCATCCGCGCCAATCAGGTTCAGCGACTTCGACAGCGGCATCGAAGTCAGCGCAACACAGCCGTCAAAGGCTTCCGCACCAATCATCGTAATATCGCCATCAATCTGAATGGATTCCAGTCTTTCGCAGCCCTGAAATGTGCGGTCAGCAATGACCGTCACACCAGCCGGGATTTGCAGCTTCTTTATCGTGTAGCAATACTGGAATGCGCCTTCCCCAATGGATTCGAGCTTTTCAGGCAGACGACCATCGCCCCACGCCCTCCCCATATTCCAGCATCCAGCGAACGCGCTTTTACCGATTTTGATCACGTTTTTGCCGATGCACTGCTCAACACTATAATCTCTCGCAGAGCCGTAGCCCCGCAGTTCACAAAGGCTTCGTCCGGAATTTCTGTCAGTGAATCAGGGATTTCCAAGAAGTGCATTTGTAAACATGCCGCAAATACGCCCTCGCCCATTTTCGTCAGCTTCTGCGGCATCCGAACCGCATCAAGATAGGCGCTGCCTGCAAAGGCTTCCTTGCCAAAGGTGGTTACATTGTCCGGAATGTAAAATTCCTTGCCGATGCCCGACGGCATGTCATAAAACGCGCGGTCGCCGATCGTCGTAACCGGACACCCTTCAATCTCCTGGGGAATAAGCACTTTGCTTCTCAGCAGTTCTTTATTATATCCTGTAATCGTCGCTTCTCCATTCTGAATCTCATAGGTATAGTACTCTGCCGGGTCTGCAACAAGTACATATGCAAACAGATAATCATATCCATTTAATCGTAATTGAATACGCACCATTTCATTTGCAGAAAGTGAAATGCTGCCTTTACCATCCCATTCGACATGGATTCCCGTTGGCTCATAGGTATAGCTTTCCTTGCGACTCTCACCATATTCGCCATCATAGCCCGTAGTGCCACGACCATCCGTATAGCAGAAATACCACAGCCATTCCTCTTTTGTCACAACGTAATTTTCTGGAACATCGTAGGTAAAGTGGATTGTTTCCCCCGGCTGGGCAAAAATGACAGTCCGATCGTTCCAATCCATTTTCGCTTCCTTTGTCTCCGCGCAAGCAACTGTCGTTGCCAGCGCAAAAAGAAGCAAGAACAGTCCGAATGTGACCTCCCAACGTTTCATGTGTAATCTCCTCCATCCGCTTTTTCCCTGTTGCAAACTGCCAGTTTTCCATATTTATTATACGCAGGTTTTCCCAGCTTGTCAACATGATTGGTAATCGTTTCTTGACAATTTCTTCTGAAAATAGCATTAGCACCTTATTGATTTGACGGTGCATGGCATAGCATTCGATTTAGCTTCTGTATTTTTCCTTAATTTTCTTGATTCTGCTATTGACTTTTTCTTGAAATTGCTGTATGCTGGAAATCGAGAAAGGGGTTGATACGCATGAAATCCAAGAAACTTTTGACGATTGCCCTGACCAGTCTGCTGGTCGGAAGCTGTCTGACCATACCCGCACTGGCGGACAGCGCGGCCGCTCAAAGTGGTGGAAATGTTGCGACTTACGAAATTTCCGCAAACGTAAAACGCATTGATGAATATGCGTTTGCAAACAGCACGAGCCTTGTCAGCGTGAAAATTCCTGATTCTGTAACTGCCATCGGGGATTACGCCTTCTCGGGCTGCACGAGCCTGAAAGAGATCACGATTCCCAGCAGCGTGACAGAGATTGGCGCGCACGCATTCGATGGATGCACGGCGCTGGTAAAGTTGCAGGGGCTGGAGAATGTGACAAATCTCAGCGACTTCACGTTCTACAACTGCACATCACTGCAAGATGTTGGAGATTTGACTTCTTTGACGAGCATTGGCGAATCTGCTTTTGCAGGCTGCAAATCACTGACGCAACTCGGTGATATGCCCCATCTGAAAAGTATCGGCGCGTCTGCTTTTTCATACGCCATCAGTTGGGACGATGAACCGGAGCAGCATTATTACTGCGATTCACTGAAGCGTATTGGCGACATTTCTAATGTCGAACAAATCGGTGATTCAGCCTTTTTCAGCTGCGCGTCTTTAGCAGAAATCGGAAGTTTGCAGCATGTCACAACAATTGGGGATTGGGCTTTTGGGTATTGCACTTCACTCAAAGAAATCAGCAGCTTAGACAATATTAAAAAGATTGGAAGATGGGCTTTCTACTATTGTCAGTTGAATACGCTTGAAATCGGAGGAAATGACGTCCACATTGGGGCGGAAGCATTTTTCAGTTGCAATTCTCTTGCAAGCATCGAGGGCTTAAGCAACGTAACAAGCATCGGCAGCGGTGCTTTCGAGTCCTGCGCCATGACCACCATTAGCGGTCTAACGAACATTTCTGCCATTCCGGATAGCGCATTTGCCAGCTGTACCAATCTGCAAAGCGTAGAAGGTTTGGAGAATGTGACGAGCATTGGCGCATACGCATTCTCCAGATGCTATGCGTTGGAAACACTTGATAACACCGATAATGTGACCACCATTGGTGCTTACGCTTTCAGAGATTGCAAATCGCTCACATCCATGGAGCATTTGAGCAATGTAACAAGTATTGGCGATAGTGCTTTTGTAGGCTGCACCTCCTTGGTTCGGGTTGGTGATATGCCCCATTTGGAAAGCATCGGCGACTCTGCCTTTGGGGTTTCCAGCCGTTGGATTCCGGACGAAGGCATGTCAAAAGACTATGCCTGTGCGTCACTGGAAAGCATCGGAGATCTCAGCAGCGTTACTTCCATCGGCGAAAACGCCTTCTATCAGTGCACTTCGCTGAAAACCGTCGGCAGTCTCAGCAGCGTTACTTTCATCGGCGCAAATGCGTTCAAGCAGTGTACTTCCCTGCAAAGCATCGGGGAACTCGGCAATGTTACGCGCATCGCGTATGGTGCCTTCTACGGCTGTGAATCGCTGACCAGCATTAGCGGCTTGGAAAAGCTGACCGTCTTGAATCGAGAGACATTCCGCAATTGCAAATCACTGAAAACCGTTGGTGATTTAAGCAGTGTAACAAGCATCAGCGAGAAAGTGTTTGATGGCTGCACTGCGCTAACCACAGTTGGCGATTTAAGCAGCTTGAAGGCTGTTCCTGACAAGCTGTTCTACTGTCTGAAGGAGCTTCTTTCGGTCGGCGATTTAAGCAGCGCTACCAGCATTGGGAAAGATGCATTCTATGGCTGCAGCAAGCTGGCGAGCATCGGGGGTATGTCCAACGTCCGCACCATCGGCGAATATGCGTTTTCTAATTGCGAAGCATTGACCAGCCTTCCTGAACTGCCCCGGCTGAATAGCATCGGCAGCAGTGCATTCGCTGGCTGCACCGCTTTAACCAGCGTCGGGAATCTGACCAATGTCACAACACTCGGCACTTGTGCCTTCAATAGCTGCAAAGCGCTGAAAACCATTGGCGATTTAAGCAAAGTCACATCCATCGGATATTCCACCTTTGGCTTCTGCACCGCATTAGAGAGCGTAGGCAACCTGAGCAGCGTAACTTCGATTGGTTCTTACGCATTTGAAGGCTGCTCTTCGCTTGTGCGTGTCGGCAACATGAGTAATGTCGAATCCATTGATTCTAACGGTTTTGTGAATTGCAGCGCCTTGGAACATGTTGATGAACTCGACAAGATCACCAGCATCGGTCAGAATGCATTTATGGGCTGTACTGCACTGAAGAGCATCGGTTCCCTGCGCAACTTGGAAACTATCGCGCGCTCTGCTTTCAACGGCTGCAGTGCATTGGAGCATGTTGATGATTTGTACAGCTTGACGCGCTTGGAATCCGGGGTTTTCGCAGGCTGCGTATCGTTGATTAGCGTTGACTGGTCTGACAAATTAACCGCCATTGGGGATAATGCATTTTTTAACTGCACATTGCTTGTCAGCCTGGGCGATTTAAGCAGTGTTACAGCCATCGAACATTTTGCTTTTGCTGGCTGCTCCAGTTTGGAACGTCTTGAAGACTTAGATAATCTGGTGAGCCTTGGCGAGGGCGTATTTGGGTACGGCAGCCATTATACAGGCTGTATCTCGCTGAAATCAATCAGCGATATGCCCAAATTGGAGTCAATGGAGCAGAAGTGTTTCGTCAGCTGTACTGCGCTGGAAACCGTCGGTGATTTAAGCAGCCTGAAAGAGATTCCTTATCGTGCGTTTGATGGCTGCACCTCTTTGGTAAGCGTCGGCGACCTGAGCAATGTAACCGCTATCAGACAATACGGGTTTTCTGGCTGCACAAAACTGGCCTCAATTCCGAATCTGGGCAGTTTGGAAAGCGTCGATCAATCTGCCTTCTCCGGATGCGAGTCGCTTGCATTGTTGGGCAATCTTCGCAAGCTAACGAGTTTTGGCTACCCGTCTTTCGATAACTGCCCGAACCTTGTCCTGGAAGTCCTGCCGGACTCCGCCGCTGAGCAGTACGCAAAGAGCTACAACATGCGGTACACCTACATTACGGAGTAATTCTCACATCACTTGGTTCTTCGCGGAATCTTGGGGGCAAACAACAAGATTCCGTGAAGAACCTCTTTTATCTTGCACCATTTCGTCCACATCCACATCCATGTTGATATGTGCCGTTGGATTTCGCAGAACTATAGTGCGTTTCTAAAATGAGACCGGTGCAGTTTCAAGCAGATTTTCTTGCAATTCAAGGATGAAAACCGAAGGTTTACTGGCGGTAAATCGAGAAGTGCAAGAAAAGATGCCAAAATTGCACCGGTCTCATTTTAGAAACACACGCTAAGGAGCAATCAGCTCATAGAATTTGAGCGCCTCGACAATCGCAGTTTCCTTGTCTGGCGGACAGTGTGGCTGCTTTGCCTCCTCAGACTTCGGCTTGTTGTAATTCTCACGCTCAATAATGCCACATTTCTGCTTTACCTGTGCGATATAGAGGTAGCTGACCTTCAAGCCATCATGTTCCAGAACATACGCTTTGATTTCCTCGTAGGTTGCCTTTTTCTCCGCGGCAGTCAAATCCAGCTCGTCCATCTTCACTTCAATCTCGATATGGGCCTTGCTTTGAAGTTGGACAATAAGCATACCGTCTCCGACATATCCATTTCGTCCCAACCAAGTCCAGTGATTTCCGAGCCGTTAAAATACACGGGAAAACGGAATTCGATGCGCTTTATGATGCGTCCGTCGCTCTGGCGCTCCGGGTAAATCTCCACGCGCTCGATGAAGCTGTTCATGAAGGTCTTTTTCTCCAGGTCGGTGAACTGGTCGTAGAGCTTGTCAAAGTAGAGCAGGAACTGATAGACGTTGTCGGTGGAAATCCTGTGCTGACGGATGTTGTCCATGCGGGTCTGCACCTCGGCGATGCTGACCTCGACGGAGGCGATCTGGTCGTAGACCCTGTTTTGGCGCTCCTGCAGGTCCTGCGCCTTGCGGGTGTAATGCGGGTCGTCGAAATCGAGCGCGTCGATCTGCTCGCCCAGCCTGTCCTTGGTGCCCGTGAGCTGGCGGAGCTGCTTGCGCAGGGCTTCCATTTCTGCGTCGAGCTCGGCGGTGTCCAGCTTGCCGCCGATCTTCTCTCGGATGCCCTGCTCAAAGGCGGGGGTGTTGACCAGCTTGTGGATGATCTCCTCCACCGCGCCGTCGATGATTTCCTCGCCCCACTGGTGGTGGTAGTCACAGCGCTTGCCGTCCACATGCAGGCGGTGCTTGCAGGCGTAGTAGAAGTAGTCGCGGTAATAGGTTCCGTCGCCCTTCTTCTTGCGGTTCACGTTGCCGTACATGCCGCCGCCGCAGATGGGGCACTTGAGCAGCCCGGACAGGACGTGCTCGTGGTCAAGGCTGTATGTCTTGAGCTGGCGCTTGTTGGTCTGCTGGCGCTGCTTCTGCGCAAGCTGCCAGTCCTCCTCGGAGATGATGGGCTCGTGGATGCCGTCGTAGAGCGCGTAGTCCTTCTGCTTGACGATGTGGTACTGGTTGCGGGTGCCGGGGATCTTCTCGTTATGTCTGCGTCCGTACGCCAGCTTGCCGCAGTACACTGGATTGTCAAGCACGCCGATGAGGAAGGAACCCGTGAAGGCTTCCCGCTTGTTGTTGTGACGGCAGACCTTGCTGTATCCGTGCTCGTTGAGCCAGTTTGCGATTCTGGCGGTGCCCATGGTGGTGTGGATGTACTTGTCATAGATGATGCGGATGACCTCGGCCTCTTCCTCGGCAATCTGCAGGTGCCCGTCCACGAGCTTGTAGCCGTAGGGCGCGAAGCCGCCGTTCCATTTGCCCTCGCGGGCCTTCTGCCTGCGGCCCTCCATCGTCTGGACAAGGATATTCTCGCGCTCGATCTCGGCGACAGCGGAGAGAACGGAAATCATCAGCTTGCCGCTGTCCTTGGAGGAGTCGATGCCGTCCTCCACGCAGATGAGGTTGACGCCGAAGTCCTGCATCCGTTGCAGGGAGGTCAGCACGTCCGCGGCGTTGCGGCCGAAGCGGGAGAGCTTGAACACCAGCACGAAGGAGACGCCGTCCTTGCCGGATTCGATGTCCCGCAGCATGCGAAGAAACTCCGGGCGGCCCTCGATGTTCTTGCCGGACTTGCCCTCGTCGCAGTATTCCCCGGCGACGAGCATGTTCTGGAATTCCGCGTACTTGCGCAGTTTGTCCTTCTGCGCGTCCAGGCTGTAGCCGTCCACCTGCATGGAGGTGGAGACGCGGGTATAGATGTAGCATTTCATTCGCTTCATGGCTTTTCCTCCTGCGGTCCAGCCTTTGCCGCGTCGGCGTGTTCCTCAAGCTCAAGGAGGAACCTGTCGTAGTCGGACAGGAACTCGCGGTCCTGAATGACGCGGTACTTCTCAAATTCGGTTTCTGCGTGCAGCCGGGCGATTTCTGCAGACACCCTACCCGCATCCCTGAGAAGACCGTATTCGAAGATTTCAATGAAGCGGTTCAGGCGGGTTTCCCAGTCCTGCATGGTCAGCGGGATGTGGCGCTGGGCCATGTTCTCGGCGAAGTCCAGATAGGAGGTGACCATGCGGTTCAGCTGCCCAAGCTCGTCCTCGGTGAGGTAGTTCTTGGCGATGGACACGTCGGACTTTTTGATCTTGCCGTCCGGCGCGTCCTGCCAGGTGGTCAGACCCATGTGATCCTTCGTGTGGTCGGCGCGCTCCATGATGAGCTCGGCGGCGGTGTGCCCGTGCACGGCGAAGTGCATCTTGTTCTGCACCGTGGCATAGAAGCGTTTCGTGGCGGCGGAAGTGCGGTCGTAGTCGATAGCAGTGGCATACAGGTCGGTGATCTTCTGATAGAACTTGCGCTCGCTGGCACGGATCTCCCGGATGCGCTCCAGCTGTTCCTCAAAGTATTTGTCGGTCAGATAGGTGCCCTGCTTGAGCCGTTCGTCGTCCATGACCCAGCCGCGAATGGTGTACTGCGTTGCGATCTGATTGACCCATTTGCGGAACTGAACGGCACGCTCGGAATTGACCTTGAAGCCGACCGCGATAATCATTTGCAAGCTGTAATGATTAGCTATATAAGATTTCCCGTCAGAGGCAGTTATCCGAAATTTTCGGATAACTGAATCCTCTGACAGCTCGGAATCATCGAAGATTTTCTTGATGTGATAATTGATCGTTTTGACACTCACATCATACAGCTGCGCCATCGTCTTTTGCGTCAGCCAGATGTTTTCGTCCTCGTAGCGTATTTCGATGCTGCCCTGCGGGTCGCCCGTGGAGGCGACATAGGTCAACACCTCCGCCGCGCTGGAACGGATGGGCGCGGGCGTCTGCTTTTCTCTGGACATGGGAATTCCTCCTCGTGCGGTTTATGGAAGCCTTCCCCGGCCCGATTGGATACGAGCCGGTGAAGGAAGGTGGTTCAGGCGCAGATGATTTCGGTCATCACGTTGTGCTCCGCTTCGGCGCGCGCCAGATTCATGAGCCCGACCCACTTTATGGGATCTTCAGCCTTCAGGACTTCGGTGATGCCCCAGCTCTGGGCATATCCCTTCATGAGCACATCAAAGTGCTCGCTGGCCTGCTCATCGACAGTGTGCAGATAGGCATTCAGTGCTCCCGTGAGCAGAAGCCTTTGGAAATGACCCGGATGGTTCGATTCCAGGTGCCGGAGGTGCAGCCGGCCCCATTTGCCGATGGGCTGCTGCTCCGGAAGCTCCAGATCCGGAAAGTAATAATCGCCGTGAAGGGTGTAGCTCAGGCCGTTGTGCTCGTCGGTGATATGTTGGGGCAGCGCGTGGCTCTCAGGAGCAGGATGATTCTGAAGCATGGTGCACCTCCTGTCAATCGTGCAGTAACTGTTCGTGTATTTTGTCCCAACTGCATTTTATTACGCAGCCATATCATTTGTCAATGGTTCTTCTGAATTTGTTTGAGATGATGGATTGGATAAACTGTCCCAACTCGTTTTGCTGTCAGCGGGAAGAACGGGAAACTCCACCTTCCCGCTGTACTTTTCGATCATTTCGGCAAGAAAGCCGACGCACCGCTCAAAGGCGGCGTTCTGTTCAGGCGTTCTTTTGAGCAAAGCCATGATTCCTCCAATAAAGGGTTGATCGGTGGTGGGTGCATAGAGGTTCAGTGTTCCTTTCTTGTTCCTGCAGATATGCGAATCCACTGCGTACATACGTACATGTGTACAATCCCGTTGTATGTGTGTACGTATGTACACAGAGAATCGCGGAAATTCTCACTTATAGGGAATTTCAAATAAACGGGTTATCATCCGAGCAATCGCGCTGCCATCCGTCTGCCGTTCTGAGTGGGAGCCTTAGCACAGGCTTAATGCCGGTAAAGCCCCACACGCGGCGTCCGACGAGGTTCGTCAGATTGTTGGAATGTTCGATGCTGTACTTCTTCTGGTTGGCAATCAGGAACTCTGAGAAGCTCCGGTTTTTGAGCGGTGAAAAGCCGTTCTCACGGCACCAGACGGTGTAGATTTCGTAGAGCTCCTGCGAGCCAACCTTCCCTTCGGGCGTGAGCTGGATATAATCCCCGGCTTCCATAAAGAGCAGCACGTTATTGGCGTCCTGCTTAATTGTTTCCCGGTTGGAACGAGCGCGGACGCTTTCGGTGAAGCGGAAATGATTCGCCACCAGACGCTGCAGACCCTCAAAGACCCAGAGGAGGATGCCTTCCAGTTCGCGGCACATTTTTTCCGCGATGTCGGGGTCATCCACGCGATCTGGCTGGCGCTCCCTGGTGGTCAGAATCAGCTGGCGGCGATAGAAGCCGTTGCTGCGGTCGTAGAGGGATTGGAGATCGCCATTGCTGAATGCCAGCAGCCGGGCGAACATCCAGCCCTGATAGCTCTGCTTGCCCTTCTTCTCCAGATCCATGCGCCCCTGCGCCGTGACCAGCGACTTGACATAGTTGGTCTGACGCAGGGCTTCCGTGCGCATATCGTCGTCGATCAGCAGATGGACGTGCTCGAGATCTGCCCGGGCAAAGCGGTTCTCGGACACTTTGCCCACGCTGCCATCCTTGGCGTTGCAACCCAAAAGATGGGACAGGACGGTTCCGATCTGGGACTTGCCCTCGCCGCCGCTGCCCTTGATGACCATCATGCGCTGTCCCTTGTTGCTGGGAATCAAGCAGTAACCGATGTATTCCTGCAAGGTGGGGATGTCATCTTCATACAGAAGACCATGCAGAAAGCCCAGCCACGTTTCCGGGCTGGGCACGGAAGGATTGTAGGCTACCGGAAAATGGCTGCGCACGATTTCATTCTTGGATTCGGAGAACGATCCGTCCAGAAACAGTGTGCCGTTTGCGACGTGAATCCGGTCTGTCTGCGGCGGGAAGTCGTCAATGTGCGCCGTGATTTTCAGCAGCTCGATGATATTGGAAATCTTCTTCGGAACGCTGGTGGACGCATACGGCTCGATGATCTGGTAGATTTCCGTCTTGAGCGGCGCTTCGTCGGTCATGCGTCCTTCCGGCGTGAAGAAGCTGTTTTCGGTGTAGAGCAGCTTGTGCGAAGCCAGAAACTCCCGGCAGAAAGCCGCTTCGTTGATGCTCTGCCCGTCGTACCAGGGCGGGAACTGGTCAGGCCGCAAGCGCTTCGTCATGTGCGTTCGCCTCCTCTCTGTGGGTGGCGTTCCAACGTTCGATGCTGTGTATGGTGCCGTCGCCGAGCAGAGAGTTGGCGGTATCTTTGCGGATAACGCTGTCTGCATCGTACAGACAGCCGATCATATAGGACACCTGCGGCAGCGCATGGCTGGCGGATATGAGGCGGTCGTCCCATTCCTCCGATGGATGAACAGGAGCAAATCGTTGCTGACGATTTTTCAGGAGCCGTTCATATTCGATCAGCACGGAGGCGCAGTGCCCTTCCCGTTCCCGCTGGGATTCTTCCTGCCGGATGCGGGGAAGTGCGACGGCGGCGGAAGCCGGCGTGTTGGGGTCGATGCCGAAATCCAATGCCAGCTTGCGCGCTGCATCGAGGGGAGACAAATTGAACAGTCTGGCGGTGAAGTCGATCACGTCGCCGGTGGAGTGACAGCCGAAACAGTAGAAATAGGTTTTATTGATTTTCATGGAGGGCGTCTTGTCCGAATGGAACGGGCAGCGGCACATGCCGTTTTGCCCGATCCTGACACCGTAATATGCAGCTGCCTGCGGAACGGTCACGCGGGTCTTGAGGGTATCGAAAATTCTCGTATGTTTCACTTCCTTGTATTCTGCCAGTTTTGTAGGGATTGATTGTTGAAGATGAGTTTTCAGGTTATCGGTTGGTTTCCCATGCTTTATATCGGCTATGTTCATGGGTGCTGCGCTGAGACAGCAGCCTGTCAATTTCATCCGAGCCGAGCGTGCGGGTCAGCCTGTCTAGTTTGGAAACTTTCTCCTGCATGAGTTCATTGGGTTCTGCTTTTCGCTTCCAGTACGCGGTTTCTCTGAGCATATCGTTGTTCTTCTGGCGCTCGTTGACCAGCAAAGCATAGACTTCTCTCAGCTTGCGGACGAGCTTTTTGATGACCGGGAGAACCTTGTTTTCGCGGTAGCTCCTGGCGGTTTCCAGCATCCCGGTGTCGGGCAGAAGCTCGTCTGCGAAACCCAGGCTTTGTACGAATGCTTTGACCTCTTTGTCGCTCTTCGCAAGTGCATCTATCTTCCTTTTTGCGGCTTCGACTTCATGCTCAGCCTCCTCCCGATTCGCTTGCGCCAGATGCACGGCTTGCTCCGCGCTTTGCTGCTGCGCCATAATCGCATCGAGGGCTTCCTGTTCCTTCATGACCTTGAACTGCACGGTGGTCAGGTGCTCCTCGGTGCTGCCGCGTTCGCCGCGCTCCACGTCGGTGTAGCCCGCAGCGAACATGGCGTCGTGGTACTGATCCTGCAAAATGCTGTAGGATTTCTTCAGGACAATCTTGCCTGTTTTCGTGCGCAAGGGCTCTCCGAATTCATCCAGCACGTGCCGGGACTGCCACTTTTTGCTGTGGCTGATCTGCATGACGGTCTCCTTGACGGTGCCAACCAGCGCCGGGTCCTTGCAGCGCTTCGACCACAGAATCTGTTTTTCGACGACGGGCACATAGACTACGTGGAGATGGTAGTGCCAGACGTCGTAGCCGAGGGCCTTGCTCATGCCCTGGTTGCGTTCGTCGGCGTGCATCACGGCAGAGAGAATGTACTGCTCGCTGCCGACAATATCGACGGCAGCCCGGTATGCCTCGGCGTAGAACGCCTGTGCAAACTCGTAGCCGCCGTGATTGTGGAAATACGCGGAGTTGACATCGAAAACCAGCTCGCCATAATGGATGGCGTCCTGCTTGAGACCCCGGGTAGAGATGGTGCCGTCCTGCTCCATCTGCCGGAACATCTCCTGATAGCTGCCGGAGGGCGTCTTGAAATGGATGTTCATATGGCTGCGTTCGGGGACAATATCCTCGTTCCGGTAGCAGGTTTTCTGGCGTTCGTTGTGGGCTTCAGCGTCGGCGATATTGTTTTCGGTTCGGGGCTGGTTGCGGACGGTGGTGCGATCCACGCCATCGTTTCTTGCCATGGAAGCACCTCCTTTCTTTCGTGGGTGTGATGATGGTTCGTTTGGGGCACGGGGTGACGGTGGCGCGGCACTTTCTGCGAAAGTGTAACTACCCACTATGACACTTTCTGTCTTCCTGCGGAATCCAGCAAAGTGCCGTGGGCCAGAGCGCTCCGCCTCTGGACTCCGGGCAGGGACGCTGCCCTCTGCACACCCGGCAGGCGCTGCCGCCCTGCACTCGGCTCAAAGACAGGAAGCCATGCTTTTGACGGCATGGCTTCCTGCTTTGCGGGGTTGGTGCACGGTGGTGCGTTCTGGTGCCAAAGGTATCGTGCGATACGAAGCTGGAGATGGAATTGTAGTGCGTATGAGCACAAAAGAGCATCAGCAACCGAAGCTGTCCAGCGCATCGTCGAGATCGTCGTCGTCAGGCTCGTCACTTCGGATGGGAGAAGGAGCTGTCGAAGATGTGACTATGTTCAGCGTTTGCAGCAGATCACCAAGCTGAACAGATGGAGCTGCCAGCTCCTCCTGGACGATGGAGCGAATCGTCTCCCGCAAGCCTTCATCCACGGTTGGCTTGCCATAATAAGCATTGACCGCCGGAACGATCAGCGCGCTGTAGGACAAGCCGCGCTCTGCATGAAGCTGACGCAGCAGAGCGACAGCATTTGCGCTGGCAGGCTTGTCCAGATCAAGCCGGAGGGTGGTGCGGAACATCTGGCTCATCCGGCAATACCCTCGCGCCTGAGGCGCCGCTCCGCAAGGCATTCATAACCCTCGGCGTTGGCGTGGATGTTATCGATGATGGTTACGCGGTCACGGTCATACTCGCCGAAGTGGCGCAGCAGGCATCCGCCGCCGCCCACGACCCACAGCCGCATGGTCTGCGGGTCGTATTCGTGCTCGCGCAGCCTGCGCATGATCTCTGCTAAATAGTTGGCGGCTACCTCGCGGATGGTCTCCACATAGTCGCGTCCGATGTTCGCATCGCCGTTTCGGAGCACCTCGTCAATGATGGCATCCGGCACAGTGCGCCCAAAGCGTTGCGTTAGGGCCTCGCGTGCTCGGAGCATGCACTGGTAGGTGCCGTACTTCTCCGTGAAGCACTGGTCCATGACGGCGCGCCTGTCCTGAATGGTCATGATGTTCATGGTGCCGTTGCCGATGTCGCAGAGCATGTTCACGCCCTTGAACTGCCTGAGCATGGGCACGATGGCGGAGAATCCCTGCGCATACACGTCCGCACCCACGATATCGACGTGGTATTCGATGCCGCGCCAGATGAAATCCACATGGTCGTTCTGGAGCAGATAGGCACGAAAGCTCTCACGCTGGGACTCCACCCAGGTCAGGGGCAGACCGGCGGCGATGTAGACGCGGGCTTTGGTCATCCTGTTTTTCCAAAGCTCCTGACCGATGCCGGCGAGGGTCAGGACATAGTGATCCGGGTTGCTGACCTTGTCCGGGGTGAACTCCCGGTGTCCGCTGCCGATGACGTGGTATTTGCCGTCGTAAACCAGCAGGTCCTGCGCGTGGACGGGCTCGTGGTCGAAGGTCAGGACGCTGGCGGGGAAGATACCGCTGGCGGTTTTCAGGTTGCCGTAGCCATTGTCAATTCCGATGATTTGCATGTTCTTAAGCTGTTTCATAATGTACCTCTCTTTCAGTTTTTTAGAGTAAAGGTTATGCTTCTTATTTGGAATTCTATTGTATGGGTGTCCCTTGCCTGTTCCCGGCTAGAAACCTTGTTTGGCTCACAGTCAGTCCTGAAGAGGCGCTTGCTTCCGGGGAAGGTGCTTGCCAGGGGGACGCGGGGGTAACCGGAAGGTCATGGCGGTATATCGGGCAAAGGGCTTCGGGATGGGTTGTCAAGGTTCTGTGTTCTGTGGAACGCAGACAGTATACCTGACAAACCCCATGCTTTGGCCTATGTCCGAAACGATGGAAAACCCGCAAAAACCCCTGTCTTTCCACGCTTATGGAAATGTGGTATGATAGGGTTGAAACTGGTTATGGAGGCTGGAAAATGTACGTTCAACTGACAATGGCCGAGCGTCTGAAGGACCTTCGTGTGATCGATAAGAAGCTGACGCTGGAACAGCTGGCGGAGCAGACCGGCTTATCGAAGTCTGCACTTGGCAAATATGAGAGCGAGGATTGCGGCGACATCAATCACTACGCCATTCAGAAGCTGGCAAAGTTCTATGGCGTATCCACCGATTATCTCCTGGGCTTGAAGAACAAAAAAATCACTCAGATGTGGACGTGGCGTCCCTGCATCTGAGTGATGAAGTATTGGAGCTGCTGCGCAGCGGGAAGATCAATAACCGCTTGCTCTGTGAAATGATGACGCACCCCAGATTCCGCCAGCTGATGGCAGACATCGAGATCGTCGTAGATCGCATCGCGGATATGCGAATTCAGGATATGAACACGGTACTGGAAGCGGCGCGCCAGAAGGTCATGAAGGAATATGCGCCTGATGAGATGGATGTTTATATGCGCACGCTTGAGGTGGCGCAAATCAATGAGACGGATTACTTTTCGCATATCATTCATGAGGATATGGATGATGCAAAGAAAGCCGAGTTTTGAGACGGCATGCATCCTCAATGAACAGATAGAGCCTGCAACCTTGCATATCAGGGATAAACAGTAGGAATCTCGCTATCATAGTCTCCTGATATTTCTTAACAAAACCAAACCCCTAGTCTCTAAATTGATTCTTCAGACAATATCCAAACACCGTACAACCCAACTCCAAAGTGCTGGGATATACTTGGTGCATCCCCAATGAAAGGGGAAAAAGGAGGTTGTACGATGAAAAAAGTGTTTTGTGTGTCTCTGATCGCTTTGATGCTGGTGTGCCTGGTTTGTGCATCTGCACTGGCGCAGACGACCGGCATCGCCATGGACGGCAAGGTGTACACGTTCACGGGCGGAGAGGGAACCTATCAGGCCGATGGAAAGACGTTTATCATCGGCGCGGATGCCGTCATCGTTCAGGAGCCGGGGTTCCCGGACCGTACGCTGGAGCTTGCTCGGACGCAAGACACAGCAATCTTGCTGGATGGACGGGATGGGCATCCTGCCGCTGCCGGGCAGGAAACGGACGATTCCACAGTCATCTGCGAAGGTACAGCAGCATACGAGGCTGCGGAGGCCATTGTGGTGTATACGCAATACTCCTATTCGTATCCAGAGAATGATGAAGCCTGGGCCAGGCACTTTGAGCCGTATGCGGAATACGGATTAAGCTGCGACCCGGAAAGCCGGACGCTCATGTATCAGGGGCAGCGGGTGCGATCCTTCACGGACGCCTACTCGGTGAGCGGCGGCGTGTGTACGATCATCGAATTTACGGACGAGCAGGGAACCATCGACCTGCGAACCGAGCGCGACCAGACCCGGCTGATTCGCCATGCGGACGGCTCGCTCAGCCCGGAGGGCCTGCTCACAGGAATCCGTGCGCTGACCGGGGAGAAATCCGCCGTGCGAAGCCAAGGCGGGAGCACATCCCAAACGACCGCCACCTCAGAGGGCGAAATGACTGCTGCCGAAAAGCAGGCCTTCTTCGCGCCCTACGCGGCATTTGGCCTGTGCTACGATGCGGCGAGCGATGAGATGGTCTTTCAGGGACAGCGTGTGCGCCGGTTTCTGGACATTCGCCAGAGCAATGGCGAACCGCTTGACAGCGGACGCTTCCATGGCAGCATGACGAGCATAGTCTGCTGCGATGACGATCAGGGAGAGGTCGATGTTGAGGTCATTCGGGATTATGCCAAACCGGACGCAAACGGCGATGGCGCTTTGATCGGCATGATGGCAGAAAGAGTGCGATAAATGCGAAACCTGCGAAGGGGCAATGGCTCTTTCGCAGGTTTGTGAATATTTCGGGAAATTCAGAAGAAATCCAAAAAGGTATGCTATACTGTCCTGTATAAGGAGGCGCAGGACATGTACCGTATTCTCATCGTTGAAGATGATGTTGATATTTCGGAGCTGCTTCAATCCTGGCTGACCGAAGCCGGGTATCAGACCGCTGAGGCGGAGGATGGACTGAAAGCGCTGGAGGTTTTTGAAAGCGGGCAATTTGACTTGGTGCTGCTCGACCTGATGCTGCCGAGGCTCGACGGCTTTGGCGTATGCGAATGGATTCGCAAAAGATCGGATGTCCCCATCGTGATGCTGACCGCGCTGGACGGCGAGGACGAGCAGCTTCGCGGCTACGATCTGCGGATTGACGATTACGTCACCAAGCCGTTCTCCATGCCCGTGCTGCTGCGTAAAATCGGTGCGATTCTCCGGCGATGCCGGGGCGAGGATCGCCCGGGCGCAAATTTGCTGCGCTACCGCGACCTGACGCTCGATCTGGACGCCTATACCGCCATGCGCGGCGACCGGATGCTGGAGCTGACCAACCGCGAGTTCGAATGTCTGCGGGAGCTGCTGCAAAATCAGGGGCGCGTGATGACCTACCAGATGCTTGTCAGCCGCATCTGGAATTATGACTATCTGGGCGACGATCGCGTGATTTACAGCCATATCAAGAATCTGCGCCGCAAACTGGGTGCGGATTACATCCGGACGGTCAGAGGGGTGGGCTATCGTGTGGACAAGGATTAAGCACAGCCTGACGCTTCGCATCTTTCTGATGACCTGCGGCCTGATGATCGCCGTCTGCGCTGCCACCTATGGCGCGATTGCGTATCTGACGCCGCTCACCTATACGAGCATTTTGCAGGAGGAGCTCGACCAAAAGACCGAAGCGCTCCTGACCGTGCTGTCCGGGCGGGAGCCGTCCGCGTGCGACGAGCTGCTTTCCACCTTTTGCAGGGAGACGGGCGCAGCGCTCCGCCTGTCAGACGAATACGGGCGAACTCTGTACGATACAATTTCGTCTGAGTCTTATCTCGTGGAAGACACCGCCGGGCGTGCGGCGATCACCACGGAAGACAGTGAAACGCTTGAACAGGATGCGGTTATGCAGGCCACGGAGACCGGAAATGCGATTGGTACGGCGGAAAATGCAATCGTTGAGAACATCATCAATCAGGTCACCGTCACCGATGCGTACATATCCGCCGATGAAGCAAGAACTCTTTTCTTCCGGGATGGAACGATGGGGTATTTGCTGGTTGTCGGCGGAAAAAGGGCTGTCAATCGAGCGTCGGAGGCCATGAAAAAGACGCTGCCGTTTCTCGCGCTGCTGATCCTTGGTGTCTCGCTGCTGACCTCGTTCTTCTACGCCAGATGGATTACCCGGCCCATTGTGGACATCAGCCATATCGCCGCAAGCATCGCCGCGCTTAATTTCAGCTCCCGCTGGGCACAGCATCGCACGGATGAAATCGGAGCTCTGGGCGACAGCCTGAACACGCTTTCCGACAACCTTTCCGACGCGCTGACGGAGCTGAAAACCGCCAATGAACGCCTGCAGCAGGATATGGAGCGCGAACGGGACATGGAGCGTCAGCGCTCCGCGTTCTTTTCAGCGGCTTCGCACGAGCTGAAAACACCGGTGACGATCCTCAAGGGGCAGCTGAGCGGTATGCTGGCGCAAATCGGCGTATACCGGGACCGGGACAAGTACCTGGCACGGGCGCTTCAGGTGACCGGCAGGATGGAAAGCCTCATCAAGGAGATTCTGATCATCAGCCGAATCGAGGCCGGCAGCTTTGTCCTCAAAACGGATACGGTCAATCTGAGCGAGATGATGGAACGGCAGCTGGAGCTGGATGAAGAGCTGCTTGCGCAAAAGGCGCTGCACATTGAAAAGCACATGGCTTCGGACGTGACAATCCGGGGGAACCAGGATCTCCTGACCAACGCGCTGGATAATGTTCTGATGAACGCCATCCTCTACTCCCCGCAGGGTGCTAGCATCCGCATTTTGCTGGATGCGCATACGATGACGATTGAAAACACGGGTGTCTCCATCCCGGAAGAAGCTCTGCCTCAGCTCTTCACGCCGTTTTACCGCGTGGAGCAGTCCCGCAACCGTCAGTCTGGCGGGAGCGGACTGGGGCTGTATCTGGTCAGGCTGATTCTCGAGCTGCACAATGCCTCCTGTGACATGAGGAATTCGGAAGAGGGCGTCGTGTTTTCGGCGCGGTTTACTTGATTTCCGACAGGAACTGTATGAACTGCATGGCCGCTGCTTTCCAATAATTAGTGCGAAGAATGTGTGGTTGCCTTTACAATGTGTTCATAAAGCTCTTTTTAGCAGCCTATTGGCGTGATCAAAGCCAATAGGCTGCGGTCTTGTCGAGAAACTGCTTCCGTTCCTTCCAGTCCGGCATCAGCATCGTGAGAAATGCGTAGAACTGGCGGGAGTGGTTGGGGTGAACCAGATGGCAAAGCTCGTGCATGACGACATATTCAATGCAGTGTCTTGGCGCTTCGAGGAGACGCTTGTTCAGCGTGATGATCCCCTTCTTCGCCAGACAGGAGCCCCAGCGGGTTTCCATGTCCCGAATTCTCAGAGAAGGCCTCTGCACGCCGTATTTTTGGAACAAAGGATAAAGCCCATCCATCACGTCGCCAAATACCATTCTGCACTGCTGGTCGAGAAATTTGTTGACGATACGCCGCTTCTGTTCTGTATCAGAGAGATCCCGAACGCCCAAATGAATATAGACGCCGTCCGCTGAAATGGAATCCGTTGCGTCCTGCGTGACCTGCAGGCGCAGACCCCGCCCCAGAATGTTGAATGTTTCGCCGCTGACATACTGCTTCGGTTGAGGTCTGTATTGGGCCATCTCATGGAAGTGGTTAAGGGCCTTCAGAATATACGGGGCCTTGCCAGCGACAAAGGCGTCGATTTCCTCGCAGGGGACGCCCGGATCTGCTGAAACCCACACGCTGCCATCCTTCCGCACCCGCAGATTGAGGTTTTTGACCTGCTTTCTTTCAAGACTGTATAGGATTTCGCGCCCATCGGCGGTTATGGTTCGTTGGCAGGTGATGTCCATCGCTCAGAACCTCCGCAGGGCAACGGTCTTGACGTTGTCGATGACCTTGTCGATGAGATCGAAGGAGAGCTTCAGGCCGCGCTCTTTTTCGTATTTATAGAACAGATCGTCGATGTCCTGTGAAATGCGGTCGTGGATGGTCTTATTGTTCGTCCAGTCCACCCGACTGTGGGAGGCGACGATTTTTGTGATCTCCTCGGAAACCTCTGCAACGAAATCGGGTGTAATCCGTTCGTCCTCCACCTCGTCAAAGAGTGCGGTCAGCACACCGAAAAAGGCCTGTGCGTGAACATTATTCTTGATGCGCTCCGGATAGCTGACGGTGCTCCTGCCGGCGTGGTAATCCCCCATGATGGTGCGCATCTTGGCAAGGTATTCGGCTTCGGAGATGACCTTTTCCCTGTAGAGCGCAAGGGCGTCCCTGATCCGCTTGGAGAAGCTGTCATAATAGGCGGGATTCTCGTCGTGCTTCTCGCTGATGCTTCGGGTCATCCGGCTGGCTATCGCATCAGCTTTTGACCGCAGCGAGCCCAGCTCCTCAAGCTCCTTTTCAAAGTCGTCCTTGTTCAGAATGTCGATGGGGCTTGTGATCTTCTTCAGCCCGGCGACAGACAGGTGCGTGTCGAGCAGATTCTGCATCAGCGGTTCATACTCTGCGTTGTCGATGGCGTCGCAGTACTGGAGCTTGACGCTGCGGCGAACCTTTGAAAAGAAGATGAACGTGTCCTGATACTTCTGCCGTTCCTCCTTGCCCAGCGCGTTGTACGCCTGCTCCGCATTCAGCACCAAATGCAGCGCCCGGCCGAAGGCACAGAGCAGAGTATAGAAATCCTGACGCATCTTGTCATCGGCGAGGAACACCTCGACGGCTTCCGCATCGCTGATGCTGCCTACCGGGGCAAAGAGCTCTACCAGCTGCGTATAGGCGCTGCGGAGATTCCCGATGGCAGACATCACATCGACCACGACGCCCTTCAGATCGCCGCCGTCGAAGTTCTCCAGACCAGCGCCGCTGTACATGTCCATGGCGGTGTCCAGCTTTTCAATCAGGCCGCGGTAATCGACAATCAGGCCGTAGTCCTTGCCCTCGTGCAGGCGGTTTGTCCTTGCGATGGCCTGCAAAAGGCCGTGCTCCTTGAGCTCCTTGTCGATGTAGAGCACCTGACACAGCGGCGCGTCAAAGCCGGTGAGCAATTTGCTGCACACGATCAGAATGTCGATTTCACCATCGCAGAACCTGTTCTTGATGGCTTCCTCGTAGCAGTCGGCATCCCCATACTGGCGCATCATCTTGTTCCAGAAGGAGACGACCAGATCGTCCGCACCCTCGTCGACGTCATCGACGCCTTCGCGCATGTCGGGCGGCGAGATAACGACGGCGCAGTTCAGGTCGCCGAACTGCTCAAAGCACTCCAGATAGCGGATCGCGTCGCGCTTGTAGTTGGTCGCGAGCATGGCCTTGAAGCCGGTATCCTTGTAGCCCTCGATGAAGTGCTCGCTGATGTCCAGCGCGATGCGCTTGATGCGCGCGTTGGTGGAGGTCAGGCGGCGGATGCTGCTCCACTTTTTGCGCAGATCCTCCCGCTGCGCCTCCGTCAGGCGGCGGGTGGTTTGCTTAAACCAGAGGTCGATATTTTCTTCGTCCACCTTTTGCTCGACAAAGCGCCCCTCATAGATCAGGGGGACGATCGCGCCATCCTCCACGCCGTCCCGGATGGTGTACTTGTGAATCAGCCTGCCGAACCGGGCCATGGTGTTCTTTTCGCTTTTCATCAGCGGCGTGCCGGTGAAGCCGATGTAGCAGGCGTTGGGGAATACGCTGCGCATCCGGGTCGCCATGAGGCCGTAGTTGGAGCGGTGGCTCTCATCCACGAGCACGAAGATGTCGCGGGAGGGGTTTTTGACCTCCTGCCGCTCGACGGTGTTGAACTTGTTGATGATGCTGGTGATGACGTCCGCTCTGGCGCTGTTCACCAATTCCACCAGATGGCGTCCGCTCGTCGCTCTGGCAGGGGTCAGCCGGGTATGGGCGAAGGTGGCGGCAATCTGCGCGTCCAGCTCCTTGCGATCCGTGACGATGACCACGCGGGGGTGGCAGTCCTTCAGCTCCATCAGGATGGTTTTCGCCAGCATGACCATGGTCAGGCTCTTGCCGCTGCCCTGCGTATGCCAGATGACGCCGCTCCGGCGGTTGCCGTGCTCGTCGCTTTCGGCGATGGTCTTCATGATTTCCCGGACGGCGAAGAACTGCTGATAGCGGCAGACCTTCTTCACGTTGGCGTCGAAGAGAATGAAATAGCGAATCAGCTCAAACACGCGCTCACGGCTGAACAGCGAGACGGTGTTTCTGTCCTGTTCAGTGGGCATTCGATCCGGGACGAGCGCTTTCAGCCGGGTTTGCAGCCAATCGTCATCCTGCTCCTTCCAGACGCTCCAGAACTTTTTGGGCGTGCCGACTGTCGCATATTTGACGGCGTTCTTGTTGGTCGCCACGACGAGCTGCGCAAATTTGAAGAGATGCGGGATATACGCCGCCTGCTGGTTGCGGATCATCTGCCCGACGGCCTCTTCCACGGGGATATGCGGGGCCTTGCACTCGATGACGGCAAAGGGAATGCCATTGATGAACAGCACGATGTCCGGGCGGGCGTTGTGCTGCCTGTCCCGGCTGTCCACGGCGAATTCCTCCGTGACGTGGAACACGTTGTTCTGCGGATTGTCCCAGTCGATATACCGGAGGTTAAAGCTGAGCATTTTTCCGTCGCCGACGGTCTCCGGGTAGCTCTTGCCCAGCAGCAGCGCGTCATAAATCTTCTCGCTGGTGCGCACGAGGCCGTCCGTCAGCGGTTCGTCCAGATCCTCCATGGCGCGCTCGATGTTGGCGGCGGAGAACTCGTTCTCCGCGCCCGCATAGGCATAGCGGTTGAGCCTGCGGAGCTGACCGCGCAGGATGTCCCGGAGCAGCACGTGATACCGGCTGCCGCGCTGCTTGTCGCAATCCGCCGGAGAAATGTAGGTGTAGCCCATGGCCTCAAACAGCGCAAGGGCGGGGCGCTGGCTTGCGTTGATTTCCAGATAGGCGTCTTTGTCCATGGAGAGACCTCCTTTCGCAAAGGGGTTATATGCAGGAATAGCGGGGCAGGGGGCTGCCTCGCTTAACTCAAATGCAGGAATGAAAAGTACAGTAATATCGCTTTAGCAATCTCTTCGGGTGTATGGCCTGCGTCGATGATGTTTTTCAGGTCTTGCTTGACCTGATCGGAGTAATTCGGGCTGTTGTCAACGATGAGTTTCAGCGCTTCCTTGGTGAAGTGCTCCTGCGTGTTTTCCTGATTCATCATCATATCCTCACAATCCCCGTCAGCAGAAGCTGCATCAGGGCTTTTTTCTGTTTTTTCATTTCTTCCAGCTTACGCTGATGAAGGGTGATAAGCTTGTCGAGTTGGGTGAAATAATCAGCTATTTCTTGAGTTTCAATTTTTGAATTCGGACATTTGGTTTCCATTTCAGTCAACATATCGTATGTTAAAAAAGGCAACCCACTTCCACCACGATATTTTCTCAAATTCATATTAAGTAAAAGATAGTATCCAAATTTTGCAGTGAAAACATCGTCTTTTGGCGTAGTAATAGTACCATTATAGGTGACAAAGTGTTTTCCTTCTCCCCAGGAAACGCAACCTGCATCTCCCATATGTCCAATGATTATAGAGTTTTCAGCATTGTATTTGGTGTATCTCCCCTGAATGCCACCTGCACCAAAAACAGGATACTGTCCACCATTACTTGGATTATTATTGCCATCTCCATAATGAAAATTGAATACTTCACCCAACTTACGCTGTTCCCAATCGTCCGTAAATCTGGGGAATCTTTTTTCCGGAACCTTTTGCCCTTTCCTCGGGAACATCTTTTCCAGACAGCCCTTTTTGAACCTTTTCAGCTCCTCGATTTTGCGCGCTTGCAGTTCGATTGCCTTGTCCTGCGTGGCGAGGATTTTTGCAATCTTCTTCTGCTCTGCAACGAGGGGAAGTGAATACTTGAGTTGACCAAGTTTTTTGAGAGACAGGACTTGCTGGGCTGTACCTTCAGCATACGGATACATTCTCCGATAGATAGAGAAGTTGAGCAGATACAGCATATATTCGTGGCATACTTCTTCACTGAAAGAGAAAACGGGATAGAAATAGCTTATTACACCGCGCTCGATTATCCGGTTTTTATTGAATCGGAAACGACCATCATCGCTTCGGCTCCGAAATGTTATATAGCCGTAGGGCAAGACATTGTAGCCGACGTTATCCTCAGTTGTTACTTGCCGATTGGAATAATAATCTGTCTGTAACATCAAGCCGGTTCGTGCGGATGTCAAAACAGGATATTGATTGGGTATCGTTGTTTTTTCAGTATATTCACGAATATACTTCCCTATTGGAGACTCCTTCCAGTCAGCAGGAACAATATCGGTCTTTGTTTTCTTGTACCCCTCCGGCACAATCCCTTGACGGATTTGTTCGATTCGTTTTTTAACTTCGGGTGTCATGGTTTACGCCTCCAGAGAATTTGGAAGTTCATAAATGACCAACAACAACGTCGAAAGGAAAGTGATCACCTTTTGTGTCTCTTCTCTTTCTTTGATGACGATTTCATGATTTGCAGCATTTCCTGAAGTGCGAATGTAGTCCACCCATTTTTTGCCGTTCGGAGGAATATAGCCTTTCTCATCCAAATAGGTTACATACCGGGCAAAGGGCAATCCCTCTTCTGCGCCCTGCTCAACGGCGATGTGCATCAACAGCGTTCGCGCAATCATTTGGGCTGATGTGTAGCATTGATTGGCATAGCATGTACGGCATTCGTTGTACAGTGTTTGAATGTTGTCGGGGAGATTCTTGATCTCTCGACCATAGGGCGCGCCTGGAATGGTTTCCTTAGTATCGATAAAGAAGATAATGGGGTTTTTGCAGAGCGGACACTGATAAACATATCCCATATCCTTTTTGTCGCCAATTGTATCGGCATATAAATAGTATCCGATATGCGGGGCAATGTTTTGCCCGCAATACCCGCATGTTATAGGATGACTTGGAATAGAAAGGCTATTGCTGTATCGTATCTGGTTTCGATAATAATTAAAATAATCTTTCATGATTGCTCATTTCCTGTTACTATATATTTGCCCCTTGATTTATGGCAGCCAGCCATAGGCATGGGA
>ERZ773104.938-NODE-938-length-42627-cov-3.355821_pt1 | contig 42627 bp, 35 predicted proteins | sample MGYA00511920_ERZ773104 | MGnify/ENA primary metagenome ERZ773104 (study PRJEB29015, sample SAMEA2737857) | human gut metagenome | biome: human gut; feature: human-associated habitat; material: faeces | place: China | collected 2012 ... | reverse complement strand
GAAACTGCAAAATCTGTGATTTCGGGCGATACCCATACAGCTGCACAGCAACTGGTGTCAACCTATGGGAAACCAATTCTCTGTTCTGTCTTGCGATCCATTTTGTTTGGCTTGTGCTTTGGGGTTTTGATGCTGCTGTTTCAGGCAGTTTTATTCCTGATACCCGTACAGCAGATGGGACTTTCCGTAGATTTGGTTGTTGGGGCATTGGCAGGATTGGCAAAAGCGGGGATTTTGCTCTGGATGATGGTCGTATTGACAAAAGTTGTGGTTTCTGCAACAGAGGAAACAACGCCCTTTTTCACAGAGGCAACGATTCAAAAGACGTATCTATTCCAGTTGCTTTACGAATTGAAAAAATAACTGGTCGGTATTTCATCCACCGACAGAAACTTGCAGAAAGGTGATGGAGTTATGATTTTATGCAGCAGATGCAAAAAGCGTCCGGCAGTGGTATTTATTACCTCGCAGCAGGGCAATCAAAAGAAGAATGAAGGACTTTGCATGGTCTGTGCAAAGGAATTAAATATTCCGCAAATCTCTGAATATATGAAGCATATGGGCATTACAGATGAAGAACTGGAACAGCTGTCTGACCAGATGATGGATATGATGGATGGTGACAGTTTTGAAATGGGTGGTTCTGGAACGCTGCCGCCATTTCTTCAGAACATGATGAAGAATATGCCAAATATGCCACTGTTTTCGGGCGACAATCAGAACGAGGGAGAGGAAACGCTCCCGAGCGAAGATCTTACCGCAGAACCGCCGAAGCCAAGCAAAAAGGAAAAGCGGAAGAAAAAGAAAGACTTGAAATTCCTGAACAACTACTGCACGAATCTCAGCCAGAAGGCAGAGGAAGGCAAGATGGATGCCATCATTGGACGGGATAAGGAAATTGAACGGGTTGTGCAGATTCTGTGCCGCCGTACCAAGAACAATCCTTGCTTGATTGGTGAACCGGGTGTCGGAAAAACTGCCATTGCAGAGGGCATTGCCCAGCGGATTGCTGCCGGACAAGTTCCGTTTTATCTGAAAGGCAAGCAAGTTTATCTGTTGGATTTGACTTCTCTGGTGGCTGGAACACAGTTCCGTGGACAGTTTGAAAGCCGGATTAAGGGCTTAGTGAACGAAGTCAAGCAGGAAGGCAACATCATTCTCTTTATTGATGAATTGCACAACTTGGTTGGAGCAGGCAACTCCGAGGGGTCTATGAATGCTGCGAACATCTTGAAGCCAGCGTTGTCCCGTGGCGAAGTGCAGGTAATCGGTGCAACCACGTTTGAAGAATATCGGAAGTATATTGAAAAAGATGCTGCACTGGAACGGCGTTTCCAGCCAGTTACCGTTAAAGAACCGACAGTAGAAGATACCATTGAGGTTTTGAACGGCATTAAAAAGTATTATGAACAGCACCACCGTGTGCACATTTCAGATGCAATGGTACGGCTGTGTGCAAGACTGGCAGAACGGTATATCACAGACCGATTCTTGCCAGATAAGGCGATTGACCTGATGGATGAAAGCTGTGCTTGCACTTGTCTGCGGTCGCCGGAAATCTCGCAATATGACACCGAAAAGGCAAATCTGGAACAGCTGGAAGCCAAGGAAAAGCAGATGGAAGAACAGACGGAAGAAGTGGATTATGAAGCACTTGCAAAGCTCAAGGGCGATATGATTCGTGCAAAAGACCGTCTTGCAGAGCTGCAAAAAAAGGGTGACCAAGGACAGGTAACAGAAGCAGACCTTGCAAAGGTGATTGCTCTCTGGACAGGAATCCCAGCCAGCAAGATTCAGGAAACGGAATATACCAAGCTGATTGCACTGGAAGACCACTTGAAAGCCCGTGTTATTGGACAGGATGAAGCGGTTTCTGCTCTGGCAAAGGCAATTAAGCGGACACGGGTACAGCTGACGAATAAACGCCGTCCAGCATCGTTTATCTTTGTAGGGCCAACTGGTGTCGGAAAAACGGAACTGGTAAAAGTCCTGTCAGAAGAATTATTCGATGACAACGACCCATTGATTCGGTTGGATATGACAGAATTTATGGAAAAGCATGCGGTTGCAAGAATGATTGGTTCGCCTCCGGGATATGTTGGCTATGATGAAGCTGGACAGTTGACCGAAAAGGTACGGAGAAAGCCGTATTCTGTCATTTTGTTCGATGAAATTGAAAAAGCACATCCGGATGTCATGAATATCCTGATGCAGATTTTGGATGAAGGAAAGATTGACGATGCACAGGGCAGAACCGTCAGCTTTGCAAATACGATTATCTGCATGACTTCCAACGCTGGTTCTACAGATAAGAGCATTGGGGTTGGATTCAACCGGACAGAAGAGGAAGTTACCAAGGAACGGGCAATGAAAGCCCTGCGGGAATTCCTGCGGCCGGAATTCATTGGACGAATTGATGAAATCATTGTATTCAACAAGCTGACGAAGGATGATTATGCAAAGATTGCTGGCTTGATGCTGAATGAAATGAAAGAACCGCTGCTGGAGAAGCAGATTACCTTGAACGTAACAGAAGATGCTTGCAAGCTGATTGCAGAAAAGGCATATGGCAAGACTTACGGAGCAAGAGAAATCCGCCGTGTGATTCGGCAGGAAGTCGAAGACCAGATTGCAGAATGCATCATTCACAACGCCAACACGCTGCGTGCATTGACGATTACTGCAAAAGATGGAAAATTAGTGGTACAGGATGAAGAAGTAACTGCCTAACCGCAAAAACAAAACAAAAGGAAAACCGCTGAACAGAAATTAATCTGTTCAGCGGTTTTTTAACCGGAAATAATTTTAATACTTTTCCCATACCGCATAAGCGACAAAATTTGTGGCATCCATGCTGTACCAAGTATGTTTATCTCGTCCATATTGATAAGCAGGCTGATCATAATAATAGTAGTCATCTTCTACATTTACAACGCACAATTCCATTTTAGAAATCTTATCTTCGTCCATACAATCCTCTACACGTCGGTCAATGTATTCTGAATATTGACGTGTCTGTTTGGTACTGCCATAGCTAGTTACAGAATCACAATGTGGATAATCTTCGGATTCATTACGCAATTCTGCTTTTACGGCTTCTTTAAGCTGCTTTTTTGAACAACCATAATTTTTCATAATTTGCTTTATGATCTCATCTGGAACCAGATCTAGAATATCATTTACATCTTCATCGTAAACAGCAACTAAATAAGCTCCAGCCGCTTTGCTACTGGATTTCATACCGTTTTTGCTTCGATTGCAAAATGCAATCACAATAATGAGAAGTACAAGAATACCAGCGACAATGAGAATCAATTGAATTGGATTCTTTTTGATTTTTGCGGCTGTATTTTGTGCAGTCGTTGAAAATGATGAACTTTGTTGTGAAGAAAATGAAGAGTTGGGCGATGTGACGGACGGTGGTGGAGTGGCTGCAGTTCCACACTTTGGACAGAATCTGGTAGTTTCACTGATTTGTGCACCACAGTTTTTACAAAACATAAAAAAGTCCTTCTTTCTACATAAAAATGGGGGGATGATAGTCCTTTTCCATTTTACAAGAAATTGGATAAAAAGTCAAGAAAAACAAAGGATTCTTTTTTAATTTCTATAAATCCTACAATTGTTTCTGGAAATACTTATGGATAGTATACAAGAAATGGAACTTATGGGTGTATTTTTGTAGCCAAAAATGTTTCTGCATCCAGCATTTTTATCAAGTGATTTTTAAAATCAATATTTTAATTAGAACAAACATTGATGGCAAAACAGATTCTGCACTGTTGGATTTCTGCAAGAATGAACAAATTCAGGTAGAAGTTTATTTCCCGATTGCACACAGGGAAGCCCTGAAAAATTCGGTTATCACAAAAATGGCAGCGAAATACGGCGTTTCTGCTGCACAGCTGTGCATTCGTTATGGTTTGCAGCTGGGAACGATTGCTTTGCCAAAAACAGCGAATCCAGAAACAATGCAGATATAGATTTTGTGATTACAGACGGAGATTTCCAGACGTTGTTGTAGATGGAAGAACTGCAGGATTATGTTGCATATAATATCTTTCCTGTGTTCAGCGGAAAGCCATTGGTGTAAGAAATTGAAATTGTTTTGGCAATGAAAAGTGAACATCAGAAAAAAGGGTTGGATGCGTCTAGCCCTTTTTTGATACCAAGAGTATGAAGAATGGTTTTGAAATCGTTCCAGTTGGGCGGAAAATTATGCAATCCTTTGCATAGAAGAGAAATAGTATCGGTTTCAATTTCTAAGTTCCAATAAAATCCGGGGAAAAGTTCCATTGGAAAATCGAAATTAATTCCATTCCAGTCGTTCAAATTTATATTCGTCATGCTTTCACAGAATGTGTCAATTTGGTCAGTGATGTCAATGGTATAAATATCAGGGCCGTGATAACACTGCAAGTAAAAACGATTGTTTTGAATTTCCAGTATGATAAAATTTGTGATTGCAGAAAAATGAAAATCAAAATATGAGAATCGAAAGCCATATAATTGATGGTGCATCGTATCAACTCCTTTTGGTGCAGTATCAAATGTCAAGAGAAAACAGTTCCGAAAAATCAAAAAAATTTCGGAACTGTTTGCCGTTTACTTATCAGAGCATCTATGATATTCTATTTTCAGGAGGTGAGAATGATGTTCATGAATGGTGAGTATGTCAAGACAATCGAAGATTTAAAGCGTTGTTTGAGTCTGGAAGAACTGGTTTACAATTACTACAGCGGAGAACTGGAAATCTGGCTTCGGAAAATTGGGGAAACCGAAAAGGCAGACCAATTACAGCATATCCAGAAAGACAATGCCTATCTTCTTGTTCAGCTGTATGCAGTATTTGGATGGAATCCAGAACTTTCCGATGAAGAGATTCGGAGATCAGAAGATTTTTCCGATAGAATGCAGAGAGAAAAGATTGCATCAACAGAATCATAAAAGTTCAATATCAATCATATCCGCAGCATCATAGCGATCTGATACGGGTAAAAAGACTACCCAAGCATAAAGCATTCGGTTATGTTCTCGGGAAAATACAGCCGGATTTCTTACGATGGTGCAACAGATACCAGATTCTGTACAGGAAGAATCGTAAGAATAAACATCTCCGCCATAAAATGCATCGGTACGAAAATCATAATCGGTATCGTATCCAATGAGGGCAATGCAAAATTTGTCATCATGGTATTTGGTCATGACAGTGCTTTCATCAGAATCAAAAAATTCAAATGTACGAATCGTTCCAACTTGAATATCAAGAATATCAAGAATATCATCCAGTTGATAATTTAAGGTATCGATTCGGATTCGATGAATTTGTGTAGAGATACCATTTTTAAAAGTGTGCTGTTTGGTTGTATAGTGGAATGAAATTGGCTGTCCAGAAATGGATACTGTGGCAGCTCCAAAGGGTGTTGGAATGCGGTTTGTTTCTATTTCTTGTTTGGAATATCCGCTATATAATGTACTTGAAATGCCCATTTTTTAGCTCCTTTTTCAAATAAAGTATTTGTTCTATTTTACAATATACTAGATATTCTGTCAATCTGATTTTTTTGACAAACAGAAGCGAATATGATATACTAAAAATGCAGAAACAATTTTTCACAGAAGGAGTATTGCTTCATGATAAAAAACTTAAAAGCAGATGAAAACAATTGGTTTTTAGAGGGAACATTTGATTCTGATTCGTTGTTTCAAGGGGAAATGTCAGTTTCCATTTTTACAGATGATGGAGCAACTGTTGAAGATGCAGAAGCCTGTATTGCACAGTATCAGCAATTAAAGAAAAATGCTGCCTTTTGTGTGAATCTACAGGAGATGCTAGCAGCATATTTTCTCTATATGTATGATGCATGGAAAGAGATGGGAATTTATGATGAGATTGTTGTAGAGATAGAACCTGTAAAACAGGGGTATGAAGCCGGTGAAAATTTATTGTCTTATCTTTCTAATCCCACATTGCTTGTCTATCCGCAAGAAATGGATGAAATCGGCTACGGAATTGAATGCGATTGTCCATGGGAGCCGGAACATTCATGTTTGATTTTGGTTCGGAATGAGAAACTGCTATATGTAGGGGAATCAGATGGTTTAGATCCATGGGGAGAAGCAGAGGATTATCATTGTATCTGGGAATCATAAAAAATCATTACACCAACTTCAAGATGTTCAGAAGCAGAATCCAGCTCATACCATAATATGTGACAACTGCAACAAGGTCGTTTACAGTTGTAATCAGTGGGCCGGAAGCAACTGCCGGATCTACCTTGATTTTTTTGAAGAACAGCGGAATCAACGTGCCAACAGCACTGGAGATCAGCATCGCAAGCATCAAGGACACCCCAATACAGCCGGAAATTGCGAAAGAAAACAAGATGGTCTTATGTTTGAACAGCATAATATATAGCCCGACCATCACAAAAGACAAAACGCCTAATAGCAATCCATTGAAAAATCCGACACGCATTTCTTTTCCAATAAGCTTGAGTTTCTTTTGGAATGTTAAGTTTTCGTCCATCAACACCCGAATTGTAACAGCAAGAGATTGTGTGCCGACATTTCCGGACATATCCAAAATCAAAGACTGAAATGCCATGATTAGCGTCAGCTGTGCAACGACTTTTTCAAATGCTCCAACAACGACGGATACTAAAAGGCCTAGCAATAGCAGTGCGAACAGCCACGGCAATCGTTTTTTCATGCTCTGTTTGAGTGGCTCGTTTAAATCTTCCTCAGCGGTTAAACCAGCCAGTTTTGCGTAATCTTCTCCCATTTCTTCATCTACAACATCAATCAAGCTTTGAGCAGTGATAACACCGAGCAACTTGTTTTGATTATTCAGCACTGGAATCAGGTCTTCTGAATAATCTTTCAGTTGCTCCATGCAAGCATCAATTGTTTCATTTGCGTATACATAGGGGAATGAAGTTGCAATTAGATGCTCCAGCGGCACATGACTTCTTGCGGTGATAAGGTCTTTCAGTGCAATTGCACCATAAAAACAGTCTGTATCATCGACCACAAACAGCGTGGAAATGTTGTCATTTTCTTCAGCCTGTCGAACGAGTTCTTTCATCGCATCTTTTACCGTGAGATTTTCCCGTAAAATGATACAATTTGTAGTCATCTTGCTGCCGATTTCGTCCTCATCAAAAGAAGCGATTAACTGGATTTCTTTTCTGATGTCTTCATCCAGTGCATCAATTATCAGTTCTCGTTTTTCTTTTCCGACCGTGTGAAGAATTTCTACTGCAGCATCTGTTTCTAATTCGGCGAGAATTTCGGTAACTTTTTTCAGTGGAATTTCGTTCAGGTATGCACCTGCTTGTGTTTCTTCCAGATGGGAAAAAGCTTCTGCGAGTATCTCAGCCGGGCAGATGCGAAAGATTTTTTTCCGTTCCTGCTCATTCAATTGCTCCATCACGTCTGCAATATCGCTGCCGTGATAGTTCTCCAGCTGATTCAGGATTACCTTGGGAGAGCCATTTCCTTTGACAATCTTGATGATTTCACTTTCATAGTTTGGCTTTGTTGTCATTGTTGCAATCATTTTTTCCATTTTGAACCTTCCTTTACTATATTTATTTTGAAAATAACGATAGTAAAGTCAAAAGGACATAAAAATTCCCCGCTTGAAGCATCAAACGGGGAAATCAGTAGGCAAGTTAAAAAAGACAGCAAACGCAGACGTCTGTGTCCGTTTTGATCTGAAAATGCTGAATTTGTCCGTTTGACTGATAACTATCTCCGTTTGCCACTTTTTTTCACCTCACAGTATTTTGATATTCTTGCAGAAAAAGCAAATTTACGGTCTTATTTTAACATCATAAATTGTTTGGAATCTACCATGATTTTGTAAACATCAAGTTAGAAAAACGTAAAGCCCTGCAATTGGATGCAGGAACAGATAACCGTTTTTCATCGCCTAATAAAAAACAGATTGGATGTGATCATAATGATGTGTGCTTATTATTTAAACGGAAACAAAAATAAACGCTGTGCGTTTTGCAAGTATTGGTATGACCCAACGAATCAATATATTCGACCTCAGAATCCGAAAAATGGAATCTGGAAGTTTGAAACGACAGCAAGATGTGTCTGTCTGAAAACAAATCTAGAAATGGGTGCTGGAATGCAGTGCAGCAAATTTGAAAATAAAATTGTTTAAGCTTGAATTTTTAAAGTTTGCATGAAAGCATAAATAATTCATTAAGAATAATAACATTAGTTTTACTATCGAGAAGTTCTTAAGCAAATACACAGTTGACAGAAACATTATTGTAAAAAGAAACGGACTTCGCTCAAATAACGAAGTCCGTTTTTCTTATTTTGCTGCAAGCAGTTTCTTTTTTAACAGACACAAGTCTATTATATCCAGTTGATTGTCTTCATTGCAATCCACTGCTTTCCAGTTTATCAGTTTTGTTTCCGGCATATCTAACAGCCATTTTTGCAGCAATACTACATCCTCTAGATTGCATACACCATCTGCATTGCCATCGCCAGAAATGATTTCGGATAAAATTTGTATATGATTTTCTTCTGCATAACGAATGGCATTTTCATTTTGTGAAATCAAAAGGAAACCATCTTTTACAGCATATCCATTATCATATTCATATCCAAAGGACTTTGTACCAAGCGTTGTATGTTCTCCGTTTAAGGTGAGCGTATTTAAGGAATCGCAATCCAAAAATGCATACTCGCCAATGTTTTGGCAGCTTTTTGGGATGACAATTTTTGAAATAGATCGGCATCCGCTAAACGCTCTGTCTTCAATGATGTTGAGATTTTCCGGCAAGTTCAGCCCCTTTAAATTTGGGCAGTCATAAAAAGCATACTGTTCAATGGAATAGAGTGATTTTGGCAGATTGACCGATTCCAATGAAATGCAATGTGCAAATGCAAATCTGCTGATATGTGTGACAGTTTCCGGAATGACAACAGATTCCAGTTTTTCACACCGTTCAAAGGCATACCAGTCAATGACTGTGACGGGTTTTCCCTCTATTTCATCTGGAATGACAATATGAACGGCATTTTTATCACAACCATTGATTCTTACACCGGAATCTGTAACGGAATAGCTGAGAAAATCCAAGGATGTCCAATTCCAGTCGATTGCATCAGATGGTGTAATGGAAAGGCTGCCCGTTTCTTTGAGTGCATTCCAATCTAGTGAAAAGGAACATTTATTAGAAACATTTCCGCAGACATCGACACATTCTATTTCATAGATGGCATTGTCATCTGTAAAGTTGTAATCTGTCCAAATATTTTGTGTTGCATTGCCACCAACTTTTGCAGCAGGGACAATGTAATCATAAAGTTTCCCGTTCTTATAAATGTTGGTATGAACAACGGAATTATTGTCTTTCATGCCTGTAAATGTAAATCTAGGGAGTTGTTTTCCATCGCTTTCTATGAGTTGAACTTCGATATTGGTTGGTGGTGTTGGTGGTTCGGATTCGATTTCACCAGTTTTCAGGTAGGTTTTTAGGCATTCATGAAACTGTGGGTCGGTGTTGTAAGGGGAGTAGTGATGTGGGTATGCAAAGCAAAATAAAGCATCTACAAATGGCTTTGCAGTTTCAAGTCTGGTTGTAAAATCTCTTACATTTTTGATACCGGAATAGGATACGCCATGCGGAGCAGTCATTCTTTCTGCATCTGGCTGCACGAACATTTCTGCATTTGTTCCAAGGAGAAGCGTTGTCCCACGATTTTTGTTGGAACGGTCGACTGCATTTCGATAGGCTTTTGTCCACTCGGCGAGATGTGCAACATCCATACCACCACCGCCACAGCTATCCTGCGGACAAATCATATCGCCATTTCGGAACGGGATACGGCTTAAAACATCCGACCAGTATTCTGTAAATCGGTCAATGTTGACGCTTGCGTAACTATAGCCAAAAATATTGACATAAGGGCTGAAAAGCAGTGGCATGGATTCATCCAAGGCGTTGCAATTCTCGATCACCATTGTAAACATTTCATCTAAACTGTCTGCATAAGCATCAATGCCAGTATCAGTATCCATATAAAGGGTATTATAAAGTTCTGTCACAAAGTAGAACCCATAGTAAGTATTTGGATAGCGAGATTTATACTGGTTGTAGAGTTCTGTCGTAATTTCATTGCATTGTTTCATGTAAGTCTGATTGGCTTTTCTACCTGCTTCCGAAACGATGTCACTATTCCAAGCACAATCAAGCCCCATGCCAAGATAGAGTTTGATGTCATATTTTTCGCAGTAATATAGCAAGGGTTCTAATGCATCATATGCAATGTAATCGCTCAAATAATCCAGTTTAGAGGGATAGTATACCGTCCACGTTCCATCAGAATTATGATTTGCGACATCGCCCATGATTAGATAGTCGATACCGACCTCTTTTAATGCCTGCATTTCATGGTCCCATTGTTCTTCGTCATAGGTCATGTACAACCACGGCTGGATGAATGTTCCATCAATCTTTTCAATGTGAGAAGATTCTGCTTGTGCGTGTATGTTGGACGGAATGAATAGAGTTAAGAACAGACTCAGGCATGATGCAATTGTAATCCAGAAATGTTTTTTCATTGACAATACCTCTTGTTTTCGTCAAATTTTGTGGTTTTATGCTGCTATTTTTTATGATTCATTATACATTTTTTGAAATGGATTGTCAACTATTTTGGAGCTGCTGCGAAAAAAGTACCCTTCTTGTGAAATATCCAGAAAATAGAAATTTGTATAAAAATTCATTGTTCCATAAATTGCGGTAAAAGTATCTTTGAAATATAGTGAAAATAAGATAGGATTGTTATTCAGATTGCACTAGATTTTTTGCATGCGATTGGAAAGTGATGAAAAAATATTATTTATTTAGTAATGAAAATTATAGATTATAATAAGAAAAAGCCAAGGCTTTGCTATGGAAATGTTTGCTTTATTACTTCTCAAAAAATTATGAATATCTATATTTATACAAATTGCCTGTGATTGAATCTGTTTCGGGCAAAATGCTTCGCCGAAGTTCACACAGGCATACACTGCCTTTGAATTTTTCGCCGTCATCTGCCAAAACGAATACTTAATAATTGCAGGCGTATTGTATCCCACGCCGAGTTCCAGAAATAATATATGCAAGTTTTTGTGCCTGCGGAGAAATTCCTCATATCGTTCTGCTGCACGATACCAACCTTTGTCCTGTACAAAGGTATCGTCCGCACGCAGATTCATCGTCATAGGTTTGCCGCACTTTGGACAGTGTGGAATAAGCTCAGTCGGAATACGCATATTTTTTTGCGTTTTTAGCATATCCTGAATGCATGCTTCGTTGTCATAAGTTTCCTGACAGCACGGCTGGGAACATTGAAACAGTCCATAGTCTCCTTGCGTATAAAACAGTCGATGCTTGTCGAAGCCTGCTTTCTGAAATTGGTGGTCAACATTCGTGGTCAGTACGAAATAATCCTTATCTTTTACAAGCTTGAAAAATCCCTTGTAGGTGCCATTGTCAACATCCATATAATGGTTGATGTAGATGTATCTCGACCAGTACGCCCAATGTTCTTCTAGAGATTCAAATGGATAGAAACCACCGGAATACATATCTCGAAATTGATATTTTTCAATGAAATCGGAGAAGTATTTTTCAAAGCGTTCTCCACTGTAAGTAAATCCAGCTGCTGTGGACAACCCTGATCCTGCACCAATAACAATGGCATCAGCGGTTTCGATTTCATTTTTCAGACGGTCAATTTCAGCCGAGTGATCTTTTGTAGATTTCAAAATTTTCCTCTGTGAAAACATTACATATCACCTCGATTTCATAGGTTTTCAGAAATGCTCTGATGGTATCCACTGCAATTTCAGCAGCTTTCTCCTGCGGAAAACCAAATACTCTCGTTGAAATACAGCAAAAAGCAATGCTTTTTAATCCGTTCTGAACAGCAAGTTCCAGACAACTCTGATAACAGCTTTTCAGAAGTTCGCAGTGCTTTTTTATGAGTCTGCCTTGTGTGATTGGCCCGACGGTATGTATTACAGAATCACAGGGCAGGTTGTAAGCAGGGGTAATTTTTGCTTTCCCAATGGGTTCTTCGTACCCCTGCAATTTCATAATTTTGGCATATTTCAGTCGCAGGCGAACTCCTGCAAAGGTATGAATACAGTTGTCAATACAATTATGGCAGGGATGATAACAACCAGTCATACCAGAATTAGCAGCGTTGACAATTGCACCGCATTGCAGCGTTGTAATATCGCCTTTCCAAAGATAAATATGATTTTCGGTAGGCTGTAAATCGGAAATTTTTGTAATGCCTTTTCGTTGCGTCATTTCCTGTAAAAACGCATCTTCTATTTGAAGATATTCATCGCTAGTTTTTCCTGCTGGACGAATGTTCACAAGGCTTCGATATAGACGAAACTGCTCTAATTCATTTGTCGGAATGGTCAAGCTATTCAACTCAGGAGATTCTGCTAGCAGATATGTAATCAAATCGTTTAATTTTTCATTTTCCATCGTCTTCCCCCCTTTTATAATCATTCAATCGCCTTTATAAGAACAAAAAAATATTTTCTGTAAATTTAAAAAAGAAGTGGAAGGTATTTTTAAAAGAAGTAGAGTTGAAGTAGAGTCAGATGATTCTTTCAAGGAAGAAACAAGATGAAAATTTCAACAGAATTCGAGATTATGATTACTGCTGAATTAGAAAAAGCGATAGAGTGGATCACCGCTCTATCGCTTTTTCAATAACAATGTTGCTGTTGATTTTGTGGCATTTTCTTATTTGTTCAATAATTTCCGTTTCAGCAGTGCAAGGTCAACAATATCCAAAACTTGATTTTCATCAAAATCACCAGCTTGCCAATCTGTAATTTCTCCAGCACGCAGCAGCCATTTTTGCAGCAGAACCGCATCTGCAACAGAGCACACACCATCTGCGTTGACATCTCCCAGAACAGCTTGTGCACCGCTGAAATTTGCTGTAATGGACATGGCTTCTTTCAGCGTCAGTGTTACAGTTGTTTCTGTGCTGGACAGATCACCGCCCCAGCCCAAAAATTCTGCACCCTCCGCAGGAATTGCTGTCAAGGTAATGGGACAATCCGGAGAATATTGTCCGCTCCAACCGGTTGCAGCATCTGGCACAATGCTATTGATTTGAATGCTGCCGTTTCCATTGGTTTTGAGTGTAATCGTTTGCATCGAAGGGGAGAGGTTCAAGTAACTGCACATATCTTCTATTGTATAGTCTGCACGTTTCTGGAAGAACGTTTGTATTTGCGGAAGGGTCGTATTCAAGTAGGTATTTTTTTGATAGCGTAAGTTGTTTTCCTTTGTACCGCCAAAGAATCCCCACCAACGAACCGTCGTATTTGCAAGCTGTTCGGTATAATCTTGCTTGTAAGTTGCAATCATTGCATCCGCTTTTTCTGGTGTGAGGACTTCGTTGGCATAGTCACAGTATACATTGACAAATTTGTTTCGGAAATCTTCGTTGTGCAATAGGTTGAGAAATAAGTTCGTTGGGAATCCATTTGCATTTGCAACGTGCTGGAAGTTGTCATAAGCATAACCCTCTACACCGCCAAAATCTTTATAGGTTTTGCCCATAGTATAATCGTAGTCAAAAGAGATAAACCGCCATTTTCCATTACTATAAGGATTTCCTGCGATTGTATCCCCAGTATTTCGCCATACGCCATAGTTATAGTTTGGCCAGTCATACGTTCCCAGATAGATACCAGCTGCATAGTGTTCAATCATGCTATCAATATCCACAAAATCACAGACCGCCTGATAATTGTCTTCATTGGTCAGGTCTGCTGCTGCATATTTTTTGAAAAACTGATAGAAGTTATTCAGTTCTGTTTGACTGCCTTCTTCCAGTGCACCATTTTTAATCATGGCAACGTTTTCTTTTGGAATATCATAATTGGATTTGATGAAGTCATCGGATAACTTTTCCGTCATCTCGTATAAGCCCCAATATTCACCATTGAGAAACACCACACAAGATTGCATATCCTGTTTGGTAAGGTTGGTGCGGTCGGTGAGCAGCTTTTGAGAGAAGCCATCTCGTAAACGACCTTCTTCGCTGACTGCTCGCAGAGATACGGAATCATACTGATCAATCAATGTTCCATCTGCTGCGTAATTATCAGGAATTAGCGGATAGGAGATTTTAGAAGCCCCGTATGTACTTCTTGCATAGAGGTTAAAGTTTTTCTGTGCACTGTTTCGGCTGGAAGCCCCCTTGATTCGAATGCCGATATTCTGGTCAACCACTGCCTTTCCATCTTGGAAAACCGTGAGAGCTGCTTCCCGTTCCCATTCTTTTCCCTTGGAAAAATAATTTGTCAGATTGTCTGTATCCCAAACGCTCTTATCTGGGTTATAGGCATCACTATTTTTCCAGTCTAAATACTGGTTACCCGTTACATAAATACCAGTATCCGGATCAAATAAATTTTCTGGATTGGTGACAAGGGAAACCACTGTCAAATCCTGATACTGTGCAAGATTGCTTGTGGTAACAAAATAAGTCTGGCTCACCACATCACTGAACACGCCATCTGCATTTTGAACGGCAGCACGAACGACCGTTGCCTTGTCAACATTGAAATTCGGTGCTTTGTATCCAGTTCCTCTGGAGATAGAGGTCGCAGAATTGTTATCCTCTGCCAACGCACTCCAAAGATTTGCTTGATCGGTGCGGTCTTGTACTAGAATTGCATCAGTATAAATCTGAGCCGTTTCAGAAGTGGTCGGATCACTGCCATCTAAAGTATAATAAATGGTATCTTTTTTGGAAGAGGTGAGTGTTAAAGAGAAATCTGTCCCATAAAAGCCAGAGGAAGCAGAAAATACAGGGGTATCAATGACAATTTCATTTGCAGTGCCCGGGGTTGCTGTCATGATTTCAAAGGTATCGCTGCCATCTGGAGAACGTCCATAGGTGACATTTTTACCGAGTGCCGGCACGGCGATTTTCTGCAAAATCGCACCACTTGGGCTTGCGAGTGTTACTGTTTCCCCGTTCTTACTCAGGGCGAAGCCAGTGTGCAATTCAGGAGCGGTAGACGCTTGTTTTGAGGCAAAAAGAATGCGGTGTTCTCCGGCAGCAATCACCGTTCCTTCCGGAAATGTAAACTGTAGCGGTTTGGTTGGGTCATCCGATAAGCCATAACCCGATAAGTCGATAGCAGAATCGCTGGAATTATAAAGCTCGATCCAGTCGGAATATACGCCATAACTGTCTGTTAGGCAGGATTTATTTTGCGTACAGATTTCGTTGATCCATACAGAAAAATCAGCAGCTTGTGTTTGCTGTAATGCGTTCATTGGTATAGATACCACTGTGAGCAAGCCTGCAAGTGTGGCAGCGATCCATTTTGAAGTCATTCTCATAATATAATCCCTTTCTTTTGATGATGAAGTAAAAATATCGTCTGTATGCTCATTATATACAAAGTTTTCACGCATATCAAGGAGATTTTAATACATTTTTTAAAACAAATCACATTCTGAATTTGCTGCAATGATTCGGGATGCTTTATTTCTATATTGTGTAGGAGCAGGACTTTCAGTATTTTTTGATTTATCCGACTATTTCAATGGGATTTATCATTGTTTTAATTTGACAACGATATCACTTTGCTTAACAATCTGAGTTGAGGTCGTTATAATAAAGCATATCATACAGATAGATTTTATCGGATATGGGGTGAAAAATATGTCAATTACAAAAATTGCTGCTATAACAGGGGCATCGGTTTCAACAGTCGCACGGGTTTTGCGAGATTCAGAGCACAAATGCCATTCGATGGAGTTGAAAGAAAAGATTTTACAGACTGCACGGGAAATCGGTTATGTGCCAAATGAAGCAGCACGAGCACTGAAAAACGGGGATACACCGAGAAAAATCTTTCACATCAACATTTTATTGACCCGTGTCAATTCGGATGAAACAGACCCATTTTATAGCGAAATGCTTCGGCTGGTAGAAATTGAAGTGCGAAAAAGTGGGGGATTGATTGAAAACATCTGGCGGCATGCTGTTTTTTCCAGCGAGAAGAAAGCAGATTTTTCAGAGATTGAGAAGTTAGCAGGGCGGATGTTCCATACATTAGAGCAGAAGCATGATGGATTGATTCTCATTGGAAAATGTTCTTAGAAGGGTTTAAAAACGCTAAAGCGTTATGAAAAAAATCTCATCTTCATCAACCGGAATTCTACGACTTATGAAGTGGATGAGGTTTTATGTGATGGCAGAAAGATTGCACTGACAGCAGTCAATTATCTGATTTCCTGCGGACATCAAAAAATCGGCTATGTAGAGGACTGCCACAATGAAACAAGATATATTGGTTATCAGGAAGCACTCATTCACCACGGAATTGCACCAGATATTGATGATGTTTATGATATCATGCCCAATGAAAAGAATGGATATCATGCGATGGCGTATTTTTCCAAGCTAGAAACGCCACCAACTGCGTTTTATTGTGCAAATGATATTCTGGCAATCGGTATGCTAAAATATCTGGCACAAAGCAAGAAGTGGTATTATCATCCGTCCATTATCTCTAGTGATAACATTGTAGAATCACAATATACAACGCCAATGCTGACAACGGTTTCCTTGCCAAAGGCAGAAATGGCACATCTGGCGATTCAAATCTTGACAGACCGCATGAATGGAGGGCATAAGGCAATTGTAAAAACAGAATTACAGAGTACCTTAATCATTCGTCAGAGTGTCCGGCAATATATTTCTACCGAAAATGAGCCGGAATATTATATTTAAACGCTTGAAATGGCTCTTTTGATTGGTGCTGGTTGCAGTGGTGTTTCCTTGACATTTTTTTAGCGATGTGATACAATAACACGTGAAACTGTCGGCTTTTTTCCGGCAGGCAACCGCAATTTTCCCGATACCAAAAAGGAGGAAAGAGCACCTTTATGTTGGAGTTAAAAGGTATCAAAAAAGACTATCTGACTGGAGAAAACACGGTTCATGCACTAAAAGGCATTGACTTGCGATTCCGGCGAAACGAATTCGTTTCCATTCTAGGGCCATCCGGTTGTGGAAAGACCACCATGCTGAACATCATTGGCGGATTGGATCAGTACACAGAGGGAGATTTAATCATCAATGGGCGTTCTACCAAGGACTTCAAAGATCGAGATTGGGACACCTACCGCAATCATTCCATTGGGTTTGTATTCCAAAGCTATAACTTGATTCCTCATCAGACGGTTCTGCAAAATGTAGAACTGGCATTGACATTATCGGGCGTATCCAAAGCAGAACGTCGAAAACGTGCGAAAAAAGCACTCGAAGATGTGGGATTGGGCAATCAGCTTTCTAAGAAACCAAGTGAAATGTCTGGCGGACAAATGCAGCGTGTGGCAATCGCACGGGCATTGGTCAATAATCCAGATATTATTTTAGCAGATGAGCCGACTGGTGCATTGGATACAGAAACCAGCATTCAAGTCATGGAAATTCTCAAGGAAATTTCAAAAGACCGCTTAATTATCATGGTTACACACAATCCGGAATTGGCGGAACAGTATTCCTCCCGTATCATTCGTGTATTGGACGGCAAACTGACAGATGATTCCAAGCCAATGACAGAAGAGGAATACCAACAGGAATTGCAAGCAGATAGAGCTGACAACGAAAACGGAAAGAAGCTGAAAAAACCTTCGATGTCTTTTGGCACTTCATTTTCGTTGTCCCTGAAAAATCTGTTCACCAAAAAGGGAAGAACCATGCTGACTTCTTTTGCTGGAAGCATTGGTATTATTGGAATTGCATTGGTACTCTCCATCTCACAGGGCTTCAACACTTATATTAATGTGATTCAAGAGGAAACATTGTCCTCTTATCCGCTGACAATTCAGAAAACGAACACAGACCTCAGTGCCTTGATGCAAACTTTTATGGGCTCTGCAACTTCGGACAGTACACATGACAAAGATGCAGTATATAAGAAGTCGGCAATTTATGACATGATGGACGCTTTGAACAATATGGAAACTTCGGAAAATGATTTGAAGAGTTTCAAGTCCTATATTGAATCCGAACGGGAAGACAGTGACAGCGATTTACACAAGGCAGTCAACGGGGTTCAATATACATATGATTTGGATTTGCTCATCTATACTAAGAATGTAGATGGAACAATTATCCATTCAGACACCGAAGAATTGATGCAAGAAATGGTATTGGAACATATGGGAATTGATATGCAGGCAATGACCAATGCCAGCAACTCCATGTTTGGGGAACAAGCAACTGCCATGATGGGCATGGGCGGTTCTTCTATGAATTTGTGGCAGGAACTGCTTCCCGGAGAGAATGGAAACCCCATCAACGACTTGTTGAAAAAGCAATACGATGTGGTTTATGGTTCGTGGCCGAACAGCTACGATGAAATTATGTTGGTATTAGATGAAAACAATGAACTGGATGACATGACATTGTATGCACTCGGCTTAGAACCGAAAGAAGATGTAGATAACATCATGGAAGCGGCAGTCAATGGCAAGGAGCTGCAAAAGGACAATAAGAACTGGTCATATGCTGATATCTGTGATATGGATTTCCGCACAATCTTGAATGCCGATTGTTACCGCTATGACGAAAGTACAGGGCTGTATACCGATTTGCGAGATACAGATGCCGGATTACAGTACCTCTATGACAATGGATTAAAATTAAAAGTTACGGGTATTATTCGACCAAATGAAGATACCACCGCTCCGATGCTGTCCGGTTCGATTGTTTATACCAGCGATTTGACCAAGTATTTGATTGACCACAGCAAGGATTCTGATGCAATTGCTGCTCAGAAGGAAAGTAAGGATACAGATATTTTCACTGGGTTGCCATTCAAGGATAGCTCTGGAAGCACAACTGATGCAGAGAAACAGACGGTGTTTTTAGAATATGTAAATGGATTAGATGACAGCGGAAAAGCACAGATGTATATTCAGATGATGAGCATTCCTACAGAAGAACAGCTGAATGAATCCGTGCAGCAGTCTATGCAAGGCATGAGTCGCAGCGATATGGAAGCGGCAATGTTGCAGGGAATGACGCAGCAAATGAGCATGAGTGAAAGTGATGTGCAATCTTATCTGGAATCCATGAGTGATGACGAAATTACAGACACATTTACGCAAATGATGCAGCAGCAAGTGAAGGCACAATATGCCCAGCAAGTCCAACAGAAAATGGCAGCGATGCAGCCAGAAGAATTGCTGAAAGCCTTGAATCAGCTGCTTCCCACGTTGACCGCAGAACAATGTGCGAACTATTATGACGAACTGATGCAGTTTTCAGATTCCACTTATGAGGACAACTTGAAAGCACTGGGGGATATTGATTTAGATGATCCTGCATCAATCAATCTCTATGCGGCAACTTTTGAAGATAAGGATGTCATTGAAGATGCAATTGCAGATTATAACGAGGGCAAAGATGAGATGTCACAGATTCAGTATACGGACTATGTTGGATTGATGATGTCTTCGGTTACGAAGATTATCAATACCATTACTTATGTACTGATTGCATTTGTAGCCATTTCGTTGATTGTTTCTTCGATTATGATTGGTGTAATTACATTGATTTCTGTACAGGAACGCACCAAAGAAATTGGGATTCTCCGTGCGATTGGTGCATCAAAACGAGATGTTTCCAGTATGTTTAATGCGGAAACCATTATTATTGGGTTTACTTCTGGTTTGTTAGGGGTTCTTGTTACCTATTTGCTTTGTATTCCAATCAATCTATTGGTGCATCATCTCACCAACATCAACAATTTGCGTGCGATTCTTCCGATTCCAGCAGCAATTATTCTGATTGCCATTAGTGTTCTGCTGACATTGATTGCTGGATTTATTCCATCTAAGAGTGCAGCAAAGAAAGATCCGGTTGTGGCATTGCGGTTGGAATAAGTTTTGTACTTCGAAAATAAAAAGCTATTTAATTAAAAATAGATAATGAAAAACCTCCTATGAACATATATGAATCATAGGAGGTTTGATTTTTTAAACTGAAATACTTACATATAATAATTGCCAAAGCAATTGTCTGTCAGCCAATAATGAATCTGCTTGCTCTCTGGGTCGCCAGATTGATAGAAATCTTTCATGTGCTCGCCGAAAATAGCAACCTGTGCTTCAATGCCCTTTTCCAGTCGGTTTTCTGTTGTAGTAGTTGCTTGTCCTTGCACCGGCAGAGCAATTCCAAGTTCCGTAAAGATTTCGTTTGTTGCTTTCAGAAATGGGAACACTCTGCCGATGCCGAGATATGCAGTTGCCTGATATACCATCTCTTTCACTTCTACCGGAGTTAATCCGAAATGAAACGATGCCGGTAGCAATGCTTTATACTCATCAATTTCCTGACAACCAATCAGCGTGGAAAGAATTGAAAGCCACCGATTTTTTTCATCCAACTGGCTATGATTCACCACTTCATCAAAAGTAAAGTTGTCAAATCGTTCGATAAACTCCGGATTTGTTTGCAGGAAAGAAGAAACATAGCCGGGAAACAGTTTTTTGTGATACTTTTTTGCATATTCTGTAATTGCCATTTTACTTCTGAACCCCTTCCTTTGCCCATTTCGCAACAATCTGTTCCGAGTTGCCTTTGGAGAGATGTTCAATTCTACCGTTGACATAATTTTCGCACTTACGAGAAGCATAAATAATTAAGTTTCTGCTCATGCGTATCAACTCCTTTTCTGTTTGTGACTTTATTATAACAGGTTTCTACGAATCAATCAATTCTTTTTTCTAATCCGATTAATAAGTTTCACTAATTGATTTATAATATTAGATAGATATTAAAGAAAGACCAGCTATAAAAAGTCAATACCCAAAAAGCAAAAATTCAAGATAAATTTTGAGATTTTTTTGGAGGGGTAGGAAAATAAGGTCTGTTCTCTTTGAGAATTACAAAAATGATATTGCAAAGCTTGCGTGCAACAGCACCGACAGCTGTCAGATGATGCTTGCCCCTTGCTTTGAGAGACTGATAGTAATCAGATAAAACAGGGTCACAAAAAGCGGCACGCTGTGCGGCAAGCCAGATTGCTCTTCTTAAGTAAGGGGAACCACGTTTTGAAATCTTGTTTTTCGTGCCTGAAAATTCACCTGATTGCTTGACAGTGACATCGAGCCCTGCAAATGCAACAAGCTGATTTGGACGTTCAAAGCGATTGATATCGCCGATTTCACTGACGATAATTGCACCGAGAACATCACCGATGCCTGTGATCGTGGTGATATACTGATTAGTTTCGTGAAGCAGATTCGCAATTTGTTCCTCCAGTTCAGAAAGCTGCTTTTCAGTAAAGATGATCTGCTGAATCAGCTGCTTTATCTGAAAGGAAAAAGCGTCTTTTGCAAAAGCAATGCCAAAGGTGTTTTTTGCAGCATCTTTAAGCTCTTCTGCTTTTTCTTTGCCAAACCGTCCACGGCTTGCTTTATTCAAAATATTCGTAAGCTTTCTTGTGGAGACCGCAAGCATATCCTCAGGCGTAGGACAGTTGAGTAAAAGCTCTGAAGAGGTCTTTCCGAATGTATCTGAAAATAGCTTGTCATACTCGGGAAATACTTGGTCAAGCAGAGCAATCACTCGTCTTTTGCAGTCGCCGCAGGTGTCCACAAGAGCAAGCCGATAGCGTGAAAGCTGCCTTAATGCAATGATATTTTCCTCAGAAAGTGAAGTTGCAGAGTATTCTCCAAAACGCATGATCTGAGCGATAATATAGGAATCTTTTGAGTCATTTTTAGTTTGACGGATGTACATTTTTCTGAAGGCTTCGGATTGAATTGGATTGATAACTTTAACAGTATATCCAAGTTCAAGAAAAAAGGTATATACGGAAAGCCAGTAATGACCCGTTGCTTCCATTCCAATGACAATATTGTCAGGGGTTATTTCTGATTTTTCAAAGATGGCAAGAACCTTTTCACAGCCTTGTCTGTCATTGGCAAAAGTAATACTGTTACTCAAAGCTTTGCCGGACATATCGATGACAGAAGCTTCGTGCTTGTATTTTGCGATGTCAATTCCACAGTAAAACATTGTGATGCACCTCATAAAGTTTTGTTACAGCAAAGGGTGTCCTCTGTATTTTACGGAAACACAACCTCGTTAGATATTCAGCACTTGAATGCGATCCAGCTCATTCGTATCTATCCGTAAAGCAGAGGTGCTACTCTTTCTTTGGAAGCCACACTTCAAAGAGAAACTCAGCACCCTCTAACTGTACAGATTTATTATCTCACTTTTTTGTGCGATAAACAAGAGGTTTCATATGGGTTCTCTTTAAATTACCCATAAATATATTATACGAGGGGAACGGCTATGTTATTGAAGCAAATGGAATATTTTCAGACAGTTGTAGAATGTGGGAATTTTTATCTTGCAGCAGAAAGATGTTATATTTCGCAGTCTGCCATCTCCCAGCAAATCAAAAAGCTAGAAAATGAACTTGGTGTACAGCTTTTAAACAGGCATAATCGTACGTTTAGCCTGACACCAGCAGGGGAACATTTTTATAGAAAAAGTCTGGTTATTACTGGGGATATTGAACAGCTTGTCCGGAAAGTAAAACGGATGCATCAAGGTGACCATGTTACTTTACATTTCGGGTATTATAAGGGCTATTATGGCAATGAGTTGACGGAAGCAGTCGCCATCTTTTCACAAAAATATCCTGCCGTAGAAATTCACATCACGGCAGGAAGTCATGAAGAATTATATGCAGCGTTGGAACATAACACGGTTGATTTCGTGTTGAGTGACCAAAGACGTGCATTTTCGGGGATGTATCACAATCTGATTCTTTCAGAGAGCAGGATTTATATTGAAATCTCAGCGAGAAATTCACTCAGCAAATTAAAGCAGATTGAAATAGATGACTTGAAAAATACGCCTTGTATTTTAGTTGCCAATGAAAATTCACAGGAGGAAGAACGACAATACTATGAAAAAATCGTAGGGTTGAAAGGCGACTATATTTTTGCAAATTCTATCCAGGAAGCGAGATTGAAAATTGTAACCGGACATGATTATATGCCAGTGGATGTCATTGGAGAACAAGTGTGGTTTGATACGACTGTCAGTCGGATTTCGCTTATCAGAAAATCAGAGCCAGTTAAAAAAGTATATTGTGCATTTTGGAAAAAGGAGAATTCCGGATATTACATTGAGGAATTTGCGGATATTCTGAAAGGGCAATTTTAAAGCTTGCTTTGTATGTTAGAATGGTGATTCAAAATTTCTGGAAATACATGAATCCGGATTTTTAGAAGACAACAAAAATTACACTTCATGTTGTTCCGTTCCGCTTCCTTTTCCTGTACAATAAAGACATCAAAGAAAAGGAGGTTCTCAGTTATGAACACTGACAAAATCTATGCAGAACAATTGGCAAACGAATATGCACCGAAAGACACTTCTAAGGTGGTTGCTCTCCGAAAACTCGATGCCAGAGCAAAACTTCCTGCTACGATTTTCACGTATACACTCGGAATTCTTTCTGCTCTTATTTTGGGCATAGGAATGTGTCTTTCCATGGGCGTGATTGGTAGCAATACCAGTACCACATTTGTGATAGGCATTCTTATCGGGATAATTGGCATGATTGGCGTAAGTGTAAATTATCCAATCTATCAGCGTATTCTTAAAAATGGCAAACAAAAGTATGCTTTTGAAATCATGGAACTGGCGAAAGAAATCAGTGAGAATTAAGAAATGAACAAACTGCTTGCGGTCATAAACAAACTGCTTCATCCGCCAAAATGGATACTGTTTTCAATGCCGTGGCTGGTATTTGCGGTTCTGATTTTTATTCTTGCAACAGGGCAAAACAACAGTACGCCGGCATACATCATTTATAGTATGTCGGCGTATTCGCTTGTTATATGGACACTGGCAATTCCAAAATTAATAAAACAGATTCAGGCTGCAATTTCAAGTAATAAAGTGATACAGAAGCTATTCTCTCTCAAGATCATTCGACAATACTTCAATAATCTTTCGTTTCGTGGAAGTATCAGCATTTATCAAGGCATTGCAAGCAATCTTTTTTATGCAATTTTTCGTCTAATTACGGGCATTTGCTATGCCTCTGTGTGGTTTCTCTCTATGGCTGTTTATTATTTTGTATTATGTAGTCTGCGAACTTATCTGATCATTTGCTATCATCGTTATAATTCTAAGATGGGTGTTCGGTGCTATCAGAGAACTGCTTTTTTCCTGTTTCTTCTGAATATCCTGATGGGTGGAATGATTCTGCTGATGGTGCAGACGAATTCCGGTTATTCTTACCCTGGGTATATTATCTATGTATCTGCAATTTATACATTTTATACAATGATAGTATCTATCATAAATCTTGTGAAATTCAGGAAATTTGGCAACCCGATTTTGTCTGCTGCAAAGGTTCTGAATTTTATCTCAGCAATGATGTCGATTTTAGGATTACAGACAGCGATGATCTCCCATTTTTTAAAAAATGGAGAAGCCTATCGAAAAATGATGAATATGATTACTGGTGGTTGCGTATACGGCATTGTTATTCTAATTGCCGTATATATGCTTCTGCACAGCAGAAAAATCAAAAGGGATGTGAAATCAATTGAACCGATCGGAAAGTAAATACTTTAATACAGCTATTCGTATGGATAAAGCATTTCTGGAGTTGCTAGAGAAAAAGAATTTTGCATACATTACAGTAAAGGAAATCTGCGAAATGGCAGGTGTGAATCGTTCTACTTTTTATTTGCACTATGAAACAATTGGAGATTTGCTTGCAGAAAGCTCGGAATACATCATTAAGCAGTTCACAGATTTCATGCCACATAATACAGTGGATTTCCTGAAAAAATTACCCACTTGCTCGCTTGATGAGCTTTATCTGATTACGCCAGAATATCTAGTTCCGTATCTCACCTATATTAAAGCACATAAACGCATATTTCGAGTTACAGTTGAACAGGCATCCACACTGCAAATGGTAGAAGCTTATAAAAAACTGAACTGCCATGTATTTGTTCCGATATTAAAACGATTCAATGTACCGGAAAATGCTCATAACTATATGATGTCTTTTTATATTAGCGGACTGATGGCAATTATCAATGAATGGTTGAAAGAGGATTGTAAAGATTCCATCGAGCATATCATATCAATGATACAGATGTGTATTTGTCGTCAAAATTGAGGGAGATTTACACGCATCTAAACAATAAAATCATCTCATTAGCAGGTTTGTACTGCGGATGAGATGACTTTATTTTATAATCCATCTCTGGATTTCATGTCCCTATTTCATAGCATTTGAAGCACGCTTATAACATACTAATGAGAAAGTTATAACTGAAATTGCAAAATGAATTTTCTGACATAAAAACAATATTAATTTTTATTTTGAATAAAATATGATAAAACGGGATCGAAAGCTAAATTTCGATTGATTTTTTTAGAAATGTTCTACAATATCATTAAAAAAGAACAAATTTCGTCATTTTGCAGGGAACACGTCTCATTTTGATTGGATTTTCAATTGAAAAACAAGCCAGAAAAAGGTATTTATTTGTGCAGAATGATGAAAATGGATTCCATCCTTGACAAGGAACCTGAAAAATGATATACTGAAAAAGGTGATTGAACCTTTTTGAAATCGTGAATTTTTTGGAACGAAAAAGAAAGGAGATGTGCAAAATGCGGACAAGTATGGAAAAAGTAAGACCCGAAGCAAATAAATTTGCATGTCTTGGAAGAATCATCAAAGAAAAAGCTATTTCAAAGGGGTCTTGCTGGTCGTTACGGTAGGGCTGGTTTGAAATAGCTTTTTTATTGTACGTCTGTGGAAGAGAAAATTGGAGAGAATATGGGAAAAAAGTTAGCAATTTCTATGTTTGGTCAGAAACGACTGAGCAGAGAAGGCGGGGTTGAAATTGTTGTAAAAGAACTTTGCACCAGAATGGCACTCGAAGGCTGTGCTGTTACTTGTTACAACCGATCAGGTCATCATGTAAGTGGTGCAGAATACGACAGCAAAATCGATTATGACGGAGTTCGTCAGAAATTTGTTCCAACAATTGAAAAGAAAGGCCTTGCGGCTGTGAGTTCTTCTTTTTTTGCAGCCCTTTGCAGTGCGTTTGGAAAATATGATGTGGTGCATATTCATGCGGAAGGGCCAGCTTTCTTTTCCTGGCTGCCAAAAATGTTTGGCAAAAGAGTAATCGTAACCATTCATGGAATTGATTGGCAGCGTGAAAAATGGAAATCTGGGTTTGGTTCTAAATTCATTCGGCAAGGTGAAAAAAATGCGGTCAAATATGCAGATGAAATCATTGTTTTAAGCAAGGGCGTTCAAGATTATTTCAGAGATACTTACGGCAGAGAAACAAGATTGATTCCAAATGGGGTGGATCGTCCAAACGTTCAGGAAGCAACGCTCATCACAGAAACATTTGGATTGACCAAAGATGCTTACATTTTATTTCTAGGCAGATTAGTACCAGAAAAAGGAATCCGATATTTGATAGAAGCATTTCAGCAAGTAAAAACCAATAAAAAGTTGGTGATTGCCGGCGGCTCTAGTGATACCGATTCTTTCATGCAAACATTAAAAGAAATGGCAAAAGAGGACGATAGAATGCTCTTTACGGGGTTTGTACAAGGACAAATGTTGCAGGAACTATATAGCAATGCATATCTTTATACATTGCCCTCTGATTTGGAGGGGATGCCGTTAAGCCTTTTGGAAGCGATGAGTTATGGAAATTGCTGTCTGGTTTCTGATATTCCAGAATGTGCAGATGTTGTGGAAGATAAAGCGTTGATTTTTAAAAAATCAAATGTGGATGATTTGAAAGAAAAGTTGCAGGACGCTTGTGACCATCCAGAAAAAGTGAACCACTATCAAAAACAGGCTGCGGATTTTATCTGTCAAAAATATCATTGGGATGCAATTGTTGCAGAAACCTTGAAATTGTATCGGGGAGAAATGTAAATGCGGGTATTGATGATTAACAAATTCCTGTATCCAAACGGAGGCAGTGAAACATATATCTTTAAGCTGGGTGAATACTTGCAAAAAATGGGGCATGAAGTGCAGTATTTTGGAATGGAGCACAAAGGTCGCTGTGTAGGAAATCGTGTCAATGCTTATACCAGTGATATGGATTTTCATGGCGGTTCTAAGTTGTCAAAATTGACATACCCATTTAAGACCATTTATAGCAAAGAGGCAAGAATACAGCTTCGTAAGGTGTTGGATGATTTTCAGCCAGATGTCTGTCATTTGAATAACTTCAATTATCAGTTAACGCCTTCTATGATTTTGGAAATTGTCAGTTGGAGAAAAAAGGTAGGGAAGTGCTGCAAGATTGTCTTTACAGCACACGATTACCAACTGGTTTGTCCAAATCACATGCTGAACAATCCAAATACGCACCAAAATTGTGAGCAATGTCTTGGCGGACATTTTATGAATTGCATAAAAGGAAAGTGCATCCATGGTTCTACTGCAAAGAGTGCGATTGGTATGATGGAAGCAGAGTTTTGGAAACGAAAAGGCACTTATAAATACATTGACACGATGATCTGCTGTTCTGTATTTATGAAAACAAAATTGGATACCAATCCGTTATTTGCATCAAAAACAGTTGCAATGCATAATTTTATTGATAAAGTGGAATGGAAACAAGCGACAAAGAAAGCATATGTATTATATTTTGGTCGTTTCTCTGAAGAAAAAGGGATTGGTACACTGATTAAAGTCTGTAAGGAACTCCCAGATGTGCAGTTTATCTTTGCTGGCACTGGCTCATTGGAAGATTGCATAAAGGGTGTAAGCAATATCAAAAATGTAGGCTTCCAAAAGGGGGCAGCATTAGAAAAACTCATCCGAGAGGCACAATTTTCCGTCTATCCATCTGAGTGGTATGAAAATTGTCCCTTTTCCGTGATGGAATCCCAGATGTACGGAACACCGGTATTGGGAGCAAATATTGGCGGCATTCCAGAGTTAATTCAAGTTGGTAAAACTGGCGAGCTGTTTGAAAGCGGTAATGCGGAAGACTTGAAAAAGAACGTTCAGAAGCTTTGGGACGATAAGAAGCTGTGTGAAGAATATAGCAGAAACTGCAAGGGCATCAACTTCGATACGATAGAGGAATATTACAAGAAAATCATGAAGGTGTATCAGTAAGGATAGATCACAAATCGCTTTTGTGGTGGAGGATAAAAAAGATGAAAAATTATAAAGTTGCTGTAGCAGGAACAGGTTATGTGGGGCTTTCGATTGCCACATTGCTTTCACAGCATCATCAGGTGACAGCAGTAGATATTGTTCCGGAGAAGGTTGCTCTGATTAATGACCATAAATCTCCGATTCAAGATGACTATATTGAAAAGTATCTTGCGGAAAAAGATTTAGATTTAACGGCAACATTAGATGCAAGGGCTGCATACTCTGATGCAGACTTTGTTGTTATTGCGGCACCAACTAACTATGATAGCCACACGCAGCATTTTGATACATCTGCGGTCGAAGCTGTGATTAAATTGGTTATGGAGTATAATCCAAATGCCATTATGGTTATTAAGTCTACAATTCCTGTTGGGTATACGACAAGTGTAAGAGAAAAATTTAACAGTAAGAATATTATCTTCAGCCCAGAGTTTCTGCGTGAATCCAAAGCTTTGTATGACAACCTGTATCCTTCCCGTATCATCGTTGGTACAGATTTGAATGATGAACGTCTTGTAGAGGCAGCACATAAATTTGCTGGTCTATTACAGGAAGGGGCTATCAAGGAAAACATTGATACTCTGTTCATGGGTTTCACTGAGGCGGAGGCAGTTAAACTGTTTGCCAATACATATCTTGCATTGCGTGTTGCTTATTTCAATGAACTGGATACTTATGCGGAGAGTAAAGGTTTGAACACGCAGCAGATTATTGATGGGGTATGCCTTGATCCTCGTATTGGAGGTCATTACAATAACCCTTCTTTTGGCTACGGTGGTTATTGTTTGCCAAAGGACACCAAGCAGTTGTTGGCAAATTATACGGATGTGCCAGAAAATTTGATTGAAGCGATTGTGGAAAGCAATCGTACTCGTAAAGATTTCATCGCTGATCGTGTTTTGAAATTGGCAGGCTACTACGGTTATGATGCCGAGAATGAATTTGACGAGAATAAGGAAAAGGCTGTCACCATTGGTGTATATCGTCTGACGATGAAATCTAATTCTGATAACTTCCGACAGAGTTCTATTCAAGGCGTTATGAAGCGTATTAAAGCCAAAGGTGCTACGGTTATTATTTATGAGCCGACTTTAAAGAACGGCGAAACATTTTTTGGTTCGGTTGTTGTGAATGATTTGGAAAAGTTTAAAAAGATGAGTCATGCTATCATTGCAAATCGTTACGATAAATGCTTGGATGATGTAAAAGAAAAAGTATATACAAGAGATATTTTCCAGAGAGATTAGAGGTAAGTATGCAAAAGGAACGCTATGAGGGAATTGATGGATTAAAAGCGTATTCCATATTGGGGATCGCATTGATGCATGTTCTTTCAAATGGTGGATTTAACATGGAGGGCTTTATTTTTAAGCAGTTAATACCAGCATTTGCAAATCTTGTGTTTTTATTCATGATGGTCAGTGGCTTTGGTATGTGCTGCGGTTACTATCAAAGAATCATTGACCAGAAAATAAGCATAGAAGATTTTTATAAAAAACGATATATCAAGATTTGGCCATACTTTGCAATGCTTTGTTTTTTGGATCTTGCAATTTCGCCGAGCAAAGAATCTTTATTTGAAGTTTTTGCAAACTTAACTTTGTGTCAAGGCTTACTACCGAATATGCATATTGAAGTAATTGGTGTGAGTTGGACATTGGCAGTCATTTTTGTATTTTATATGCTGTTTCCATTCTTTTGTTTCCTGATTGGAAACAAGAAGAGAGCGTGGGGAGTAGCAGCCACAGCACTAGTATTCAATAGGCTGTGTGAAATTTATTTTTTTGATGGTAACCACATTGTAGATTCACTTAGCGTTGGGTTTACACCAAGATTAAACATCGTCTATGATGCAATCTATTTCATTGCCGGCGGTCTGATTTTCCTCTATCGAAAGGAATTGGCTGCGTTTGCATCAAAGTACAAGGTCATTGCTGGAGCAATTTTGCTGATTGCTACAGTTGCTTATTTTGCAATAGGCAGTTCTACGCTCACAATGCTATTCTTCTGTGTGACAGCGTTGATTTATACAATCGGATGTAATCGGGTGGGCGTGTTGGTCAATCCAATCGCCAAGTTCCTCGGTGGTATCTGCTTCGAAATCTATCTGTGCCACATGGTAATTTATCGTATGCTTGAGAAGTTACATCTTGTACATCTATTTAAAAATGACCTACTAGCATATATCTTCACGGCTATTGCGGTCATCTGTGGTTCAGTTGTGTTTTCGGTGTGTGCAAAGTGGTTCTTAAATAAAATTGAAGCATTCATAAAAGAGAAATTAAATAATAGGAGAGTAAATCGTGTCTGAAGAAAAGAAGTTAAATGGTACGGTCATTGTTACTTATCGTTGCAATGCTCGTTGTTCCATGTGTAATCGTTATAAAGCACCTTCTAAGCCGGAAGAAGAAATTAGCATTGAAACCGTTAAGAAACTGCCGAAAATGTACTTCACGAACATCACTGGTGGTGAGCCATTCATTCGTACCGACCTGAAGGAGATTGTGCGTGAATTGTATAAAAAATCTGATCGTATCGTTATTTCAACAAATGGTTTCTTTACAGACCGTATTGTTGATTTGTGTAAAGAGTTTCCACAGATTGGCATTCGTATTTCTATTGAAGGATTGGAACAGACGAATAATGAAATTCGAGGATTAGATAATGGTTATCAGCGTGGTTATAGCACTTTAAAAAAATTACGAGAAATGGGCATGAAAGATGTCGGTTTTGGCATGACCGTTCAGGACAAAAATGCTCCTGATTTGGTTCCTTTGTATAAAATTTCTGATGAAATGGGTATGGAATTTGCTACGGCATCTCTTCATAATAGTTTTTATTTTGTTGAAGCCAAAAACATCATCCAAGATCGTCCAATGGTTGCAAAAAACTTTGAGAATCTGGTCAACGAATTACTTCGCAGCAACAGTCCGAAGAAGTGGTTTCGTGCCTACTTCAATCATGGTTTAATCAATTATATTTATGGGCAAAAGCGTCTATTGCCTTGCGACATGAGTTTTGATACTTTCTTCATTGACCCATACGGGGACGTTATGCCATGTAATGGTACCAAGGATAAAGAAGTTATGGGAAACTTAAACACGCAAAGTTGGAATGCGTTGTGGAATAGCCCACAGGCTGAAGAAGTTCGCAAGAAGGTTCGTTGTTGTGACCGTGATTGTTGGATGATTGGTAGTGTAAGCCCTGCCATGCATAAGTACATCTGGAAACCTGCTACCTGGGTTTTGGTGCATAAGTTCAAGTCATTGTTCACCAAGCATCCGTACAGTATGTACGAATTGAAGATTTGCCGGGATTACCGGGACGGCAAAGTTACAAAAGAACAATTGGATCAGTGCAGCACTTGTGATAGGAACTGTGTGATCAATAATGGGCTGAGTGAAGCGAGCAAGGAGCAGCTGAAGCATAAGACTGGCGAAGAAATCGTGGATGCTGACATTGCACAGCAGATGGGCACGAAGTAAGAAAAGAAATTGTTGCGATGCAGCATTTGCAATTTTGTCTATTAGAAGATTCGCTTTAAGTGTAGCAGGTTAGGTTGGGTGATTGAAAAAAGTGAAGATACAGAAAAGATTCCTGATTCAGTAAGTAACTTGGAAATTGTATTATGGACAATTAGTCTGACATTAAAATGATGGGGGTTTAAAATGAACAATATAACGGTTCTTACACCCGCCTACAATAGAGGAAAACTTCTGCAAAAACTATATGAATCCTTATGTGCTCAGGACTGTAAGGACTTTGAGTGGCTCATTGTAGATGATGGCAGTACAGATGATACAAGCAAACGTGTTGAGCAGATGAAACGGACGGCCGATTTCCCGATTTCTTATTATAAAAAAAAGAATGGTGGAAAGCACACAGCTCTGAATTATGCATATCAGTTTATAAAGACTCCGTTAATATTTATCGTTGACAGCGATGATTCTCTTACTGGAAATGCAATTTCTTGTGTTAATGAGATTTATGAAGAGTACAAAGATGAGCATGATCTTTGTGGTTTTAGCTTTTTGAGAGGAAAGCCGGATGGCGGATATTTAAGTACATCAGGTGTGCCGCAGGATGGGATGAAAGAGTCTTATGTCGAATGCCGAATTAATAGAAATATCGGCGGAGATATGGCAGAGGTGTGGTATACACATTGTTTAAAAGAATATCCGTTTCCTGAGTTTCAAGGTGAAACGTTTCTTGGAGAAGATATTGTTTGGGTTAGGATGTCTAAAAAGTACAAAATGCGATTTTTTAATCGTGTGATATATATTTCGGATTACCTCGAAGATGGTCTGACCAATAACCGCAGAAAGAATAATATAAAGTCGCCAAATGGGTGTGTAGCGAGGGCTGAGGCGTTTTTAGATTCTGATTCCAATATTAAGGCCAAAATTAAAGCTGCATTACAATATCAGATATATGGTAGATTTGCTCAAATTGATATGAGAAAAATGTATCAGAAAACAAATAGTAAAGGTTTGTTTTTATTGTTTTTTTTGCCAGCACAGATTCTATATGTCACTTGGAAGAGTAGAATCAATTGACATATGCTAAGCTTAGTTTCATTTACTACAGTGAAAGAATATTTTAAAGAGCATAGATAAACAGTAGAACTAATATGGGGATAATATGATTATGCAAAAAAAGATATTTAAATAAAGATATTTTGTTTCAGATATATATGATGATAATGGTTGCCTGCAAAGCGTTTGGTATAAATCAGGGACAAAAAGTATATTTTATAGTTTTTTCGATTGCAATTATTTTTTACTTGGAAGTATTTTTACGCATAAATGGAATAAAAAAATATTCTTCACATTTATGATTTTACTTTCAGCTGTAGCCGTTTCATATTTTGTAGGGAAAAATATATCGCCTGTCATTTTTTTATGACGATTATGGGAAGTATACACATAGATAAAAAGCAAACGCTTAATTTATTATGTAAAGAGTGGATTTTGTTATTTTGCATCAATATTACACTTAGTTTCACCGGAATTAAAAGCATGCAGATGGCGTATCAATATACGGAAACGGGAATTGATGGTGTTGCATACGGATTGGGATATGGTCATAAGAACCAATTAGCAATTGCTTGTGCTGTTGTAGTATGTGCTTTTATTTATTTAAGATATGATATGATGAAGCTCTATGAACTTATTGTTGTTGATGCAATCATTGCCATGATTTTAGGATATGCAAGAAGTAGTACTGGATATATGATACTACTTTTTGTTAACTTTATGTTTTTCTTGTTTAAGGTTGAATTTATGAGTCGATTTATCCAAAAGATAGTCTTGTATATGACGCCGATTGTTGCAGTTCTTTCAGTTATATTGAGTGCGTTTTATCCGTATTCAAGCGTGATTAAGATATTAGATCAGCTTTTATCGACAAGGATTCGTTTAGGTTATTTGGCGTTGCAGCAAGCACCATTTAGTTTGTTTGGAAAATTTGTTAAGACCACGCTTGATAATCTTTATATTGCAACATACATAAGAAACGGATTTATAGTATATGCTATAGTAGTTATAGTTTTTTGGTGGACGATGAAGTATTTGTATTCTATGAATATGCAAAAAGAAATGATTGTATGGGGAAGTATGATTTTAGTTGGTTTTTGTGAGGGAGGTGTCATGAATCCGTACATAAACATTTTTGCACTTCTTATTGGATGTGCATTAGAAACAAAATATGGAATCAATAGTTCAAACTGCAGTACAAAAAATGAACAACGAATTATATACTGCAGCAGTGATTGCATTTAGGAGGAATATGATGAATTATCTGATTTCTGCATATAGCGTGAATCCATACAAAGGCTCTGAGGATAGTATTGGTTGGAATTGGGTTTTACAGTACGAGAAAAACTATAAAGGAGGCGATAGAATAATCCTTCTTACCAAAAAATTTAATGAGAAGGACACGAGAAAAGGTCTCAAAGAATTTAATATACAACATGTTGAATTGGTTGTTGTAGATGTTCCTGATGCACTTAACTGGTTCAGAGAAAAGTATTCAGCGTTTCATCATATGTATTATATTTTATGGCAGCATTGGGCATGGCTTTGGGTTAAACATTCAAGAATTCATTTTGATGTAATTCATCATGTTACTATGAATGATTACAGAATCCCAAGTGAGTTATATAAGGATAAAGGTGCAAAGGTGATTTGGGGACCAATGGGAGGTGCACAGGTGACACCTAAGTCCTTGAAAATCTATGAAAAGAATCAACTTGTTGCGGATTTTAGAGAATTTGTAAATAAAAGCTGTTCATGGAATCCATTTTATAAAAAAGCATTGTGCTCGTATTATAAAATATATTGCATAAATAATGAAACTCAAAAACAAATTTCTAACATCGTAGGAGAAAATGTTCCATTAATGCCAGAGTTAGCATTAAGAGATGAGTATAAAAATCTTTCTATTCAGGAAAGAAACAATGATATTTTTAAAATTGTTTTTGTAGGCAGACTGATTGGAAAAAAAGGAGTAGCTTTTCTTGTAGATACTCTTTCTCTGATGCCTACCGATATGGATTGGGAGCTTTTGATTTTTGGTGATGGTGATGATCGTGCATTAATCGAAAAGCAAATAGCAGATAGTGGGATTGGGAAAAATGTAAAACTAATGGGTAATCGCCCATTGAATCAAATTGCTGAAGCATATCAGCAGGCAGATGTTTTTGTTTTGCCGAGTCTTAGAGAAACGAGTGGAAATGTGCTGCTTGAGGCAATGGCATATGCAGTACCAATTGTTGCGTTTGATACAAGTTTCTGTAGACTGCTAAAGGAAGTTGATTGTGGTATATTTGTAAATACAGATCAGACACTTGACGATATCAAGGCAGACTATTGCAATGCAATTGTAACACTGGGACAGGACAAGGAACTGGCAAAGCAGATGGGGCTAAATGGCTATAAATATGTGAATAAACATTTGACATGGGAAGCTAAATATAATGCTATTTTGAAAGACTTTTTATAATTATTTTAGAGTAAATACTTATTAGTTATGGAGATGGACTTGAAGTGAATATTAAAGAAAAATTTATTTATCTGTCAGATACAAATTTTATATTTAAGAAAATAAAATTATATTATTGGCGATGCAAGAATTATCATGATCAGCATAATGTTGAAAAAATGATAATAAAAAGAAAGAATGGATTCGATGATAAAAAATTTGCAGCAATTAAAAAAATGGAAAATATTCATATTGGAGATCGTTGCTTTATTGTTGCTACTGGTCCAAGTTTGACTATGTCGGACTTGGAACTAATAAAAGATGAAATCGCATTTGGCATGAACTCAATTACCAAGATATTTGATAAAACAGATTGGAGGCCCACATATTACGGCATACAAGATAGGCAGGTCTATGAAAAGATGGAAGGCTCAATCTTAGATTACTATTTGACAGCCGATAATGTCTTCGTTGCGGATCAGATTGGAAGATATTTTCAGTTGCCAGCAAATTTCATACAGTTTCCTTACAACGGAAATTATCATATTTATAGAGGTGCATATGAAGATTATTCCGTAGATTTTAGACCCAATGCATATGACGTTGTGTATGATGGATATTCTATTACATATTCATTAATTGAAATTGCTATCTATATGGGATTTAAGGAAATCTATCTTCTGGGAGCAGACTGTAATTATCCAAAGGGAGAGAAAAATCACTTTGTAGAGAGCGGATTTGTTGATAAAAATGCTGCATCTAATCCAATCAGAATGCGCATTGGATATCAGGCCGCAAAGGAATACGCAGATGCACACGGAATCAAAATCGTAAACTGCACCCGTGGTGGCATGTTAGAAACATTTAAAAGAATGAAATTGGAAGATGTTTTAAAGGAGAGATTAAAATGAAAACAGTAGCAATTGTTCCGATGAAACTTAATAATCGTCGTTTACCGCAGAAAAATACAAAGAGCTTTACAAATGGTAAACCACTTTGCCATTATATCTTATCTACTCTTTTGACAATTGAGGGTGTGGATGAGGTTTACGTTTACTGTAGCAATCCGGATATTCAGGAATTTATCCCGGAAGGTGTAAAGTATCTTCAGCGTTCGACCAGTTTGGATCAGGATACTACAAAAATGAATGAAGTTTTACATTGCTTTGCAAATGAAGTACCGGCAGATATTTATGTGATGACACATACAACAGCTCCGTTCATTAAGAAAGCGTCCATCGAAAAGGGCTTAGAAGCAGTTAAGAGTGGGGAATATGATTCCTCGTTTGCAGCCAAGAAGTTGCAGGATTTTCTGTGGAAAGATGGAAAGCCGTTCAACTATGAGCTGAATAATATTCCGCGTACGCAAGACTTACCAGCACTTTATGAAGAAACCAGTGGCTTCTATATCTATAGAAGTAATGTTATGACAGACCTTAATCGTCGAATTGGCGATAAACCGTTTATCGTTGAAGTAGGCGAAATTGAGAGCGTAGATATTGATGAGGCAGAGGATTTTATGATTGCAGATGCAATTTATAATTACCAGTTTCAGCAAAAGTAAAATCAATTTTATGGAGAAAGTATGATGAGTAAAATACAGGTACTGGACTGTACACTTCGAGATGGTGGCTATTGCAATAATTGTAAATTTGGCTTCGATAATGAGAAAAAAATTGTTCACGGGCTTGTAGAAGCCAACATCGATATTATTGAATGTGGCTTCCTTATGAATACAGTGGAATATGATAAAGATTTTACAAGGTTCACTTCGCTCGATGAGGTTGCCAAAATTATTCCACAGAATAAAGAGGGCAAGACCTTTGTAATGCTTACTGACTATGGTAAGTATTGTCCGGAAGACTTACCAGAATACAACGGAACTTCTGTAGATGGTTTGCGTGTGGCTTTTCATAAAAAAGACCGTGTGGCTGCATTGGAAGAATGCAAAGCAATCAAAAACAAAGGTTATAAAGTCTTTGTTCAAGCGATGGTTTCATTGAGTTATACGGATGAAGAATTTTTGGATTTGATTCGCCGTGTGAATGAATTAGAGCCTTATGCATTTTATATTGTGGACAGCTTTGGTATGATGAAACGTAAAGACTTGATTAGACTCTTCTATTTGGTCGAGCATAATCTGAATGAGAACATTAAAATTGGGTTCCATTCGCATAATAATATGCAATTAGCTTATTCGAATGCTCAGAGTTTGATGAATCTGCATTCTGATCGTGAGTTGATTATTGATGCGTCTGTTTATGGAATGGGACGTGGTGCTGGAAATCTGAACACAGAATTGTTTGTACAGTACCTGAACGATAATGCTGATAGCAATTATGATATCAAACCGTTGCTGTCTATTATTGATGAAATCCTGAATGAATTCTATCAACGTAACTATTGGGGTTATTCTTTGCCGAATTATTTGTCCGCTGCACATAACGCACATCCGAATTATGCAGGGTATCTGGACGATAAAAAGACTCTGACTGTCGAAAATATGAATGAGATTTTTGACATGATGGATGAGGATAAGAAAGTCTCCTATGATAAGAACTATATTGAAGAACTCTATCTGAGATATATGGCAACGGGAAAGTCACAGGAAGAACATAAGGCTGAATTAATTGAGAACTTGAATGGGAAAACAGTTTTGTTAATTGCTCCCGGAAAAAGTTCGATAGAGGAAAAGAATAAGATTATATCTTTTGTAAATGAAAAGGTTGTGACAGTAAGTGTTAACTATAATTATCCTCTTGTGAATACGGACTATATTTTTCTGAGCAATTTGAGACGCTTTAGAGAATTGGATGCATCAAACAGAGAAAAGTGCATTGTTACATCAAATATTCCGGCTGACAATGTCTATCTTCAAACAAAATATCGAGATCTCCTGTGCGATATTGAAGCCGTAAAAGATAATGCAGGTCTAATGGCAATTAAATTCTTTACACAGATGGGCGTAAAGAAGATTTATCTCGCAGGATTTGATGGATATTCTCATGATGAAAAAGAAAACTATGGGGAATCCACAATGGCATTCATTACGAAAACTGCCATTCTTGATGCAATGAACTACGGAATGACCGAAATGTTGAAAAAGTATAGTAAACTTGTAGAATTGAACTTTTTGACTAAACCACATTATGTAAAAATTTAAGGAGGCAATGAATAATGAAAGTGCTTTCTTTTGGTGAGATTCTTTTAAGATTGGCTTCGCCGGGATATACAAAATTATTTCAAAAAGATAGTTTAGATGCTACTTTTTGCGGTGGAGAGGCAAATGTTGCAGTGTCGCTGGCTAACTTTGGTGTACAGTCGGAGTTTTTGACAGTTGTTCCTGATAATGATGTCGGACGTGCATCGTTGAATGCTCTAAAGTATTTCGGCGTTGACACGAGCAAAACCTTTTTTAAGAATGGTCGAATGGGACTTTATTATCTTGAAAAGGGAGCTTCGCAGCGTTCATCTAAGGTAATCTATGATCGAGCATTTTCATCGATTGCTTTGGCTGAGCCAACAGATTTTGATTGGGATGCGTTGTTTGATGGCGTGAACTGGTTCCATTGGACAGGTATCAATCCGGCTCTATCTGACAATATGGTACAAATCTGTGAGCAGGCCTGCAAAAAGGCAAAGGAAAAGGGTATCACGATTTCTTGTGATCTGAACTTCAGAAAAAATCTTTGGAGTTCTGAAAAGGCTCAGGATGTGATGAGAAATCTTGTTCAGTATGTTGATGTTTGTATTGCAAATGAAGAAGATGCGGACAAGGTTTTTGGGATTAAGGCACCGAATAACAACGTTGAATCCGGAAAGCTGAATAAGAGTGGGTATGAGCATGTGGCTAAGGAGATTTGCGAACAATTTGGTTGCAAGAAGGTAGCTATTACATTGAGAGAGAGCATCAATGCAAGCCGCAATGGATGGAGCGGAATGATATACGATGCAGCAGGCATAGCAAATTACTCTACGCATTATGATATTGATATTGTGGATCGAGTTGGTGGCGGCGATAGCTTTACTGGTGCAATGATTTACAGTTTGATCACAGGTAAAGATGATAAGAATGTCATTGAATTTGCAGTTGCTGCGAGTTGTCTGAAACATTCGATTGAAGGGGATTTTAACAGAGTGACAGTATCTGATGTAGAGAACCTGATAAAAAATGGAGGAAATGGAAGGGTACAACGCTAAATTATGAAGAGGCACGAAGATGAAGAAATATATTTTGAGATTAATAATTCTCTTAGCTTTTACTGGCGCGTTTTATATTAAGATTGTAAATCAGTTGGTTTTTGCATTGCTTGCATTAATGTGTTTAGGATATCTTTGCAGGAATGGAAAGGTAAAGAAGAGAAATTTTGTCTTTTTATCGTTTATATTTTTACTAGTTGTTCTGGGACTTTATAATACGGAAGGAAAGTTGGATAACCCGAATAGTCCAATGTATTATGCATTTTGGTTTATTTATTCACTAACAATATTGGATGATATTGACGGATGGAGAGAAACAATTATTGAGAACCGAGCATTTGTCATGTTTTTTACAAAATTATGGTGTATAGCGATAGGAATATGTATGTTTTTACCGATGTGTTATAGATACAACGATGGATCAAGAGGATTTGTTGGCTTTACTGGAGTAGAAGTTGCAAGTGGTGGCAATCGTTTATGTCCGGTTGCATTACTCATGCTAACAATGATATATCTTTGCGTTAATATTTACAAAGAAAGGGGAATGATGATTTTTTCAATTCCTTGTATTTATACATTTTTTATGGGAGGAAGTAGAACATATTTCGCAGTTGGCTGTGCTTTGGCAGTTTTACTATTATATGACTTTTTTCCTAAGAAAAGATATTTTTATATGTCGATTATTCCTATTGCTATGATTGGAATGTCGTTAGTAAGTATATCAACAATGGGAAGTAGAATAGAAGGAAACACATGGACAGAAGATTCATATGGTGATTTTTGGTATGTTTTAACTAGTGGCCGTTCAGTATTTTGGGTAAAGATGCTAACTGCATTTTCCAATCAGAATCTATTTCATAAGTTGTTGGGAAATGGACATAATTTTACAATTACTGCAGGTGGACATTGGGCGCATAATGATTATATAGAAATTTTGTGTACGTATGGTGCTGTAGGATTAATATGTTATTTAAAATCAGTATTTAATATTTTTAATAAAATTTTACATAAAAACAATGTAACTATAATAGCTTGGGTAATTTCAATATTTATTTGGGCTTTTAATGCATTCTTCAATATGTTTTACACATACTTATGTGCTGAACTGGCGTTGCCGTTTATGTTAATTGCATTAAGATACAAGCATATAGAGAATAAGAGCTTTGTTCAAATTGTGGAGGAAGAATAATTGTTACAAATAGAGTTTGATAAAAGAGTTAGTAGAGGTCTTAAGGGCTTTTTGATTATAATTATGTATTGGTCACATATGTTTAACCACCCTGAGAGATTAGAAAAAGAAATTGATTGGATTTCGTTATTTAATATTGGCGGGCGAACAATTGAAGTTCTTTTGGTACCGCTCTTTCACGTTGCAGTTCCATGTTTCTTTTTTATTGCGGGATATGGTTATTATATATCAAATTTGAAGGAAACGAGAAGCACAAAAAAGCAAATTTTAGGGCTATATACTAAATATTGGATTGTATTTGCTGCATTTATTCCTTTGTGTGCAATATTGGGAAAAGTACAGATTACACCAGTTAGTCTTTTGCTGAATTTAATTGGTTTGTCTTCATCCTACTGTGGTGAATGGTGGTTTTTGTCTACATATGTAGAAATTATATTCGTATTTGGCTTGCTGTATAAATATATTATAAACAACGATATTAAAAATACTCATATATTTTCTATATCAGTAGCACTTTCATTTATAGGGTATTTTATTAATGCTATACTTTTACACATTGGAATTGATATGGATAATCTCATTTTACATGAAATATACTATTTCTTGATAAAACAACCTCTATTTATTATTGGGTGGTGTCTGGCAAGATGTGATTATATTAAGAAGGTGAACGCATTTTTAAACAGAGTAGAAAGCAAGAAAAAGATTCTACTTATCTGTCTGCTGTGCATATTCACATTTGCTTTTCAATATATAACGCTGATTCCTGAAACATATCTTTATATAGTGTATTTGCCTGTGTTTGTGTATATGTTTTCCTTGGCTAGTTTTAAGATGCCTAAGCTAATCAGCCAAATCTTTGAAACGTTTGGAAAGTACAGCACTTATATGTGGTTATGTCATTCTATATTACTATATAAGCTAGTGCAGAAATATATCTATTTTCCTAAAATTTCAATATTGTGCTGGATGAACCTTGTTCTTCTTTCTTTTGGTTGTAGTATAATATTAGCAGAAATTGAAAAAATAGTGTCTAGGTCATTTTTAAGCCTTTTAAATAAAAATAATACTAAGACAATTTAGAAGATGAGGAAATGAGTGATTACAAATATGAACGAAGGACGATTGAAAAATTCCATAAGAAATGTTTTTGGAGCACTGATAAATAAAGCAACAGCAATAATATTTCCGTTTATTATACGAACAATAATTTTATATTATTTGGGCACTGAATATGCAGGATTGAGTAGTTTGTTTACATCAGTTTTGCAAATTTTAAGTTTGAGCGAACTTGGAATTGGATCAGCTATAGTATTTAGTATGTATAAGCCAATTGCAGAAGGCAATAATGCTGAAATTAATGCATTATTAAAATTATACCGAAAATTTTATTGCATTATCGGGATGGTAATACTTCTTGTAGGTATTACATTGATTCCGTTAATTCCAAGGCTGATTAATGGAACCTATCCTCATGACGTCAATTTGTATGCATTGTATTTGATATATCTTTCAAATACAGTAATTAGTTATTTTTTATTTGCATATAAAGCATCTATTCTTAACGCATTTCAAAGAAGTGATATTGAAAGTAATTTGACAACACTAATTAATACAGGAATGTATATTCTTCAAATTATTACGTTGATTATTTTTAAAAATTATTATATATATATTATATGGCTTCCAATTGCAACGATATTTATCAATGTGATTCGGTCTTTTATTGTAAACAAGCAATATCCAAAGATACATTGTGCTGGTGAAGTTTCACAAGAAGTAAAACAGGATATATTTAAAAGAGTAGGTGCGTTAATTGGTCATCAGCTAAGCGGTACGATAAACTGTTCTTTGGATAATATTGTTGTTTCTGCTTTTTTAGGGCTGAAAGTAGTTGCACAATATGGAAATTACTATTATGTTGTTTCAGCTTTATCAGGCGTCATGCAAG
>ERZ773104.935-NODE-935-length-42818-cov-22.612656_pt1 | contig 42818 bp, 48 predicted proteins | sample MGYA00511920_ERZ773104 | MGnify/ENA primary metagenome ERZ773104 (study PRJEB29015, sample SAMEA2737857) | human gut metagenome | biome: human gut; feature: human-associated habitat; material: faeces | place: China | collected 2012 ... | reverse complement strand
TAAATATCACTACGCCATAATTATACATAAAGGCGCGTCTGCAGTCAATACCTAAATTTATCTTGACAGCGGTAGGAGTTACCCACAATATAGTGGTCTGTGTAAAATTTCACAGCGCTGGGGGCGATGCAATCAAAGTACTCACAGGCATCGGTGCAGGTAATCTCATTGTAAATCCTACAGTTCACAAATTTGTACCTAAATTCTTCCAGAATTATCCACTGGGGCTAAAAAGTTCAAAAAAAGGAGTCTTATTTTGGAAAAGTGGCAAAATAGGGCTTGCTTTTTTTGCCGGCGTATGATATAATTAGGCCATACATTTTTTAAGAAAGAGGCGGTTGAGATGGCCCTGGATCAGACTGTACAGGTTGACCTACCCAAGCATGGGATTGCCTACAAGAAGATTTCCGGAAAGACCTACGTGTATTATGTGACGGCGGCCTATCGGAATGAAAAGGGTAAGCCGACCAATGAGCGCGTATCCATCGGGCGTCTGGATGAGGAAACGGGGAAGTTGATTCCGAACCGGAACTACTATGAGACCTATTTGAAAAAGCCCATGCCTGTGACAGCTGGGATTCAGGATTTTGGGGTATCGGACGTGTTTGAAAAGGTGTGTAAAAAACTGGGTGTAACAACGCTGCTGCGGAAGTACTTCCCTGAAAATGCCAAAGAAATGCTGACGGCAGCTCAGTATATTCTGAGTGAGGGAAACGTGATGTACTACCTGGATGAGTACACCCAGAGCCACCAAACGGCAGGAAAGGGAAGGATGAGCAACGAACAGTGCAGCAAGACCTTCGCCTCTTTGCGGCAGGAGGACATGCAACTGTTCTTCCGGGAGTGGATGAAACACAAAAAGCAGACAGAGTATGTGGCCTATGATGTGACCAGCATTTCCTCCTACAGCCAAAACATCCGAGAGGTGGAGTGGGGGTACAACCGGGACAAGGAGCGTCTTCCCCAAATCAACATGGGAATGTACTACGGAGAAGAATCCTGCCTTCCGCTGTACTACAGGGTGTATCCGGGGAGCATATCGGACAAGACGCACTTGAAATATATGGTTGCGGACAACGAGTTTATCAATGGGAAACGCACTCGTTTCGTCATGGACAGGGGATTTTACAGCAAGGAGAATCTGCAATTCCTGACAGGGGGTGGATACCGGTTTGTCATCGCCCTTCCGGACAGCTTGAAATACTGCCAGGAGGTGATAGAGAAGCATGGGCCGGAGCTTATCAACCACTCGGAGTACCGCCTTGGGCCGGGGCAGCCCTATGGAAAGAGCTACGAATCCACAGCGCTGGGATTCCGAATGAAAATTCATCTGTACTATGACCCGGCAAAGGCCCTTCGGGAAAGCGCATCGTTGTATGAGCTGCTGGAATCCCAGGAGAATGATTTGAAAGGGATGGAGGAGCCACCAGACAAGAAGCTGCATTATGACAAATATTTTTATATCAATCGCTCTAAGGACGGGAAGCTAGGATTTGTGAGGAATTACGAGGCGATTGACAAGGAACTGAGGACCTGCGGCTTTTTCCTAATTGCGGAGACAGATTTCAAGAAAACAACGGCAGAGATTTTGGAAATCTACCGCCGCCGGGATACAATTGAGAAGAGCTTTGACAACCTGAAAAACGAGCTGGACATGAAGCGAATGAGAAGCCACAGTTCGGAAACGGCCCAGGGGAAAGTGTTTGTCACATTCCTGTCTTTGATTGTCCAGGCTTACCTTTTGCGGCAATTAAAGCCCTACATGGGGGAGAACGGCCTGACCCTGCGAAATGTCCTGCTGGAACTGGACAAAATGAAGACAATCCAATACCCAGGCAGCCATGCGCCCAGACTGCTAAACCCTCTGACCAAGAGACAACGGGATATCTATGGCCTACTGGAGATTCCCGTACCTGTTTGTATGGGATAATTCTGGGGAGAGTTTAGGCGTTATAGAGTTTATAATGATAGAGTCGACAAATCAGGAGGTTCTCTATTCATGGAGAAAAAGTTGACCAGCGGCAGCGTTTTGAAAAATATTCTTGTTTTTTCACTTCCTTACCTTTTATCCTATCTGCTTCAAACTCTTTACGGTATGGCAGATCTTTATATCATTGGACAATTCGGGATAAGGTATAATAAGTTGCGCAAAATTGGCAAGAAAAAGTAGACACGGCTTGCCGGTCTCTGGTAGAATGAAGTTGCTACACAAACATTCGAAAGGAGACGGCAAACCATGTCCAACAACATTGTACAATTCAACGAGGAAATTATCAAGGGGCAAATCAAGGAATTGGTTCGGGGAAGCGTGGAGGAAACACTGAATGGGCTTCTGGAGGCGGAGGCTGAGAAATTGACTCAGGCTGCCCGCTACGAGCGCAGCGAGGCCCGGCAGGGCTACCGCAGCGGTCACTATGACCGAAACCTTACCACCACTTCCGGAGATGTGACGCTCCACGTGCCCCGTCTAAAGGGTATCTCTTTCGAGACTGCCATCATCGAGCGTTACCGCCGCCGGGAGAGCAGTGTGGAGGAAGCCCTTATCGAGATGTACCTGGCGGGCGTCTCCGTGCGCCGTGTGGAGGACATCACCGAGGCACTGTGGGGCAGCAAAGTCTCGCCCGCTACCATCAGCGAGCTGAACAAGAAAGCCTACGTTCACATCGAGGACTGGCGAAACCGCCCCTTGCAGGGCGGGCGCTATCCGTATGTCTATGTGGACGGTATCTATCTGCGCCGCAACTGGGGCGGAGAGTACGAAAATGTGTCCATTCTGGTGGCAATTGCCGTGAATGAGGACGGATTCTGTGAGATTTTGGGCGCTGCCGAGGGGATGAAGGAGGACAAGGCCAGCTGGGTCAGCTTCTTCCAGTGGCTCCGTGGGCGCGGTCTGGACGGCGTGAAGCTTATCGTCGGCGACAAGTGCCTGGGGATGCTGGAGGCCGTGGGCGAGGTGTTCCCGGACGCCAGATACCAGCGCTGCACCGTGCATTTCTACCGCAATGTTTTCTCTGTTGTGCCCAAATCCAAGGTCAAAATTGTAGCGAAAATGCTCAAGGCGATCCACGCCCAGGAGAGCAAGAAAGCGTCCCGTGAGAAGGCGAAGGCCGTGGTCGCCGAGCTGCGCGCCATGAAGCTGAAGGAGGCCGCCAAAAAGGTCGAGGACGGCATTGAGGAGACGCTGACCTACTGCGATTTTCCCAGTGAGCATTGGACCCGCATCCGCACCAACAACGTGATTGAGCGGCTGAACCGTGAGATCCGCCGACGGACGCGGGTGGTAGGGACGTTCCCTGACGGCAACTCCGCCCTGATGCTGGTCTGCGCGAGGCTACGCCACGTGGCGGGCACCCAGTGGGGCAACAAGAAATACATGAACATGAAGCACTTGGAGGCGGCTCTGGACGACGCCTCTATTGCCGGCTGACTTCATTCAGCCGGAGCCTGCAAATAAATTTGCGCATAAATCTTGACGGGACCAGCGCGATGCACGGTTGCTATAATGTGGAAAACAAAGAAATGCATAGGCTGCCGCAAGGCGGCTTTTTCAAAACTATGCAGTTAGAGAACTCTAACTTGAGCGGAGGGGATCATCCATGCTCATCGTACAGCTGTGCCTATACTGCCTCATTTTCACTGTGATGGTGAAGCTCGCCGTCCGCGGCGGCACGGTCGACGGACTTTACTTTTACCCGAAGGACGTGCAGGAGCGCGCGATCGCGATCGGCCTTTCCGACCGCGCAACGATCGACCGCAAGTGCAAGCGCTTTATGACGGCGTTTTACCTTGTGATGCTCGTGGTGCTGCTGGGGATCATCGGGGCGTGGAACCGCGTCACGGAGTTTAAAACGGCATATCTGCAGGCGCTGCTGTTCCTTGAAGTGATGAACTGGTATGACGGGATCGTGATCGACAAGCTGTGGGTCGGGCGCAGCAAATTCTGGGTACTGCCGGGGCTTGAGAATGTTCCCTTTATCCAGACCTGGGGGCAGATGCTGAAAAAGCGCATCATTTACAGCGCGGTCTGGGTCGTCGGCGCACTGCTCGCCGCCGGACTGGTCGTGCTGATTTTTTGAATTGCAAAATTGAAAATAGAAAGGAAGCGCAACATGGCAGAAAACATTTCCAAACAGCAGTTAGAAATCAGAGTGGGCACCCACGGGGAGGACTATGGCAGCTGGATGTCGAATCCGGTGTTCTATGTCTTCGGCGGCCTTGTGCTGCTCGCGGCGGTGCTTGCGGTTCTATCCTTCACCACGTTCCACCTTACAGTCCTCGGCGTGCTGCTCGCAGTCGTCACGGCCGCGCTGCTTATCATGCTGATCTGGATGGCGTGGATCCGCCGCCAGTACGCCTTCGGCAAAGGCGGCATGATGGAGCGGGTGCACCAGTTTATACTCAGCAATCTTGACTTTGACGGGCATGGCGAGGTGTTGGAGGTTGGCTGTGGCTCCGGTGCACTGATTGTTCGCACCGCACTCACGTGGCCGGAGGCAAAGATCACCGGTCTGGACTACTGAGGCGCGATGTACAACTACTCCAAATCCGTGTGCGAGCAGAACGCCGCGTCCGAGGGCGTGGGCGGGCGCTGCACGTTCGTCCACGGAGACGCCAACAAGCTCGACTTTCCGGACGAGCGCTTCGACGCGGTCATCAGCAACTATGTTTACCATAATATTATGGGCGCGGACAAGCAGGCGCTGCTTCTTGAAAGTCTGCGCGTGCTGAAAAAGGGCGGCGTCTTTCTTCTGCACGACAATATGAAGCCGCAGCTCTACGGCGATATGGACGCCTTTGCGGAAAAGCTGCGTGCCATGGGCTTTGCCGAGGTGCGCTATATCGACACCACAGACGCGATCTTCGGCTCGAAGCGCCGCGCGGGCATGATGATGCTCGGCGAGTCGGCAATGATCGTCGGCAGAAAATAAAGCACGGCGAAAGTTGAATACAAAAGGGCGGCGTCGGCGACGCTGCCCTTTTTTGCTGCGGAAAAGGATGGAAACGCGCACAAAGCGCTTGTCTGCGCGTGCCGCTGCTGGTAAAATAAAAATAACACAACGCTTTGGGTAGCCGCCCGAGCAACGATACAGGAGGTCGCCATGGTTCTCTATTTCACCGGCACCGGCAACAGCCGCCACATCGCCGAGCGCATCGCGCACGCGCTGGGCGACGAGCTCGTCAGCCTGAACGACCGCATCAAAGCGGGCGATACGACGCCGCTTGCGGTCAATGACCGGCTTGTCCTCGTCACGCCGACCTACGCCTGGCGCATCCCTCGGATTGTGGAGGAGCTCCTGCAGCAAACGGAGCTTCACGGGGCGAAAAAGGTCTGGTTCGTCATGGACTGCGGCAGCGAGATCGGCAACGCGGCAAAGTATAACCGCGCACTCTGCCGCGAAAAGGGCGTCGCTTATATGGGTACGGCACAGATCGTCATGCCGGAGAATTTTATCGCCATGTTCAACGCACCGGAGGTCGAGGAGGCGAGGCAGATCGTCGCCAGGGCAGAGCCGTTTATCGACCGCGCCATTGCCGTGATCCGCACGGGACAGATGTTTGCGCCGCCGCGCAAAGACCTCTATGACCGCTTTATGAGCAGCGCGGTGAATCCGATTTTTTATCCGCTGTTTGTAAAGGCAAAACCCTTTGCAGCGGGAAATGCCTGTATCGGCTGCGGAAAATGCGAGAAGCTCTGTCCGATGAATAACATCACGCTGCCAAACGGCCGCCCTGTCTGGGGCGATAACTGTACGCAGTGCATGGCCTGCATTTGCTATTGTCCAACGGAAGCCATCGAATACGGCAAAAAGAGCCTCGGCAAGCCACGTTACCGTTTTGAAAAGCTGTAAAATTATTTACATTTACAGATGAGCGACAGGAAGTGCGCTTATCGTACTGAAAATCCTATCGCCCGACAGGACCTTTCTAAACGGGTATCGTACCGCATGCTTCATCAAAAACGTCGTCACCACGCGGAACGTTTCAATCGATGACCATCTGACTATTGGCAAATTCTGCGTCGGATGGAAAAGCACGGGATGAGATGTGACGACATGAAGAACAATTGGATTTCTGACCGGTGCAAGAATGCGGAGACAACGGCTCCGCATTCTTTTTCACATCAGTTTTTCTTATGGGAAAACCGCAAAACAGGAATTGATACCCGCGGCGCGGCGGTTTACAATGGTGGTATCAACAAAAACCATGCGCCGCTTTTGGCGCAGAAGGATAAGAAAGGAATGAAATAATGGCAGCATTGATCGCATTCTACTCCCGTGCGGGAGAGAACTACTTTGGCGGCGCGTACCGCCGCATTTCCGTCGGCAATACGGAAAAGGTTGCCGAAATGCTCGCGGACCTCACCGGCGGCGAGCTCTATCAAATCGAGCAGGCCGAGCCGTATTCGGATGACTACAAGACCTGTGTGGCGCAGGCGCGCGAGGACTGGCAGAAAAATGCCCGTCCCGCAGTGCTGAATCTGCCTGATGACCTCGACGCCTATGATGAGATCTACCTCGGCTACCCCAACTATTGCAGTACGATGCCGATGGCGGTCTACACCTTCCTCGAACACTATGACTTCACGGGCAAGACCATCCACCCCTTCTGCACGCACGAGGGCAGCGGTCTTTCCGATACCGAAAATGATATCCGCAAGGCTGCCCGTGGCGCGGTGGTCACGAAGGGCCTTGTCATTCACGGCAGCCATGTGGACGAGGCAAAGAGCGCGCTTGCGCAGTGGGTCGAGGAGGTCAAGAGATGAAAGACGTCATGTTATGGGCCGGTGCCGGACAGATCGGCATGGCCATCGCCCGCCGCATGGGCGCGGGTATGAAAATCGTTGTAGGCGACAAGTAATTAGAGAATGCGCAGACTATCGCCAAAACGATGAACGAGGCGGGCTTCGATGTCACACCCGTCGAGATGGACCTCTCGAGCCGCTCGTCCATTCAGGCCCTCATTGCCGGGGGCAGAGGTACGGTGAGGTCAAGATGCTCGTCAACGCTGCGGGTGTGTCGCCCAGTCAGGCGCCCATCGAGGCGATCCTGAAGGTCGATCTCTACGGCACGGCGGTGCTGTTGGAAGAGGTCGGCAGGGTCATCGCACCGGGCGGTGTGGGCGTGACGATCTCGAGCCAATCCTGCTGGCGCATGCCCGCCCTGACGGCGGAGCAGGACGAAAAGCTCGCCACCACGCCGACGGAGGAGCTGCTGTCCCTCGACTTTTTGCAGCCCGAGAACATCCGTGACACGCTCCATGCCTATCAGATGGCGAAGCGCTGCAACGAGAAGCGCGTCACGGCGCAGGCGGTCGAATGGGGCAAGCGCGGCGCGCGCCTGAACGACATCGCCCCCGGCATCATCGTCACGCCGCTGGCGCTCGATGAATTCAACGGCCCGCGCGGCGACTTCTACAAGAACATGTTCGCCAAATGCCCCGCAGGACGCCCCGGCACGGCGGACGAGGTCGCAAATGTCGCCGAGCTTTTGATGAGCGACAAGGGCGCGTTCATCACGGGCTCGACCTTCCTGATCGACGGCGGCGCGACCGCAAGCTATTTCTACGGTCCGCTGCGTCCGGATGCGGCAAACTGAACAGTGGATTTCTAGCGGCAGTGCCGGTGAGAAAACTCACCGGCACTGCCGCTTTTTTGCCGCAATAAAAGGCAAAGAGGCGATGAATACAGTTTGATGACTCAAATAAAGAAAAATCCTTTGTATTCTTTCGCGCTGAGCAGCGTGCGCTGTCTTGACATTTGAAATACGCAGCATTACAATAAAACCCATAAAAAGCCGCCTTTCGCGGCATTTTTACGGATCGGTGGTTAGATATAGCTAACTGATGAAATTGCGACATTTGGTTAGAGTAAACTAACTGCTTTGAGAAACTACCATCGCGTCGGACGGGGGAGAGGACATGCACATTTTGGAACACGGACAAGGGCAGGAAAAGACACTGCTGTTTCTGCCCTGCACGGCGGAACCCGTCTGGGCGTTTGAAAAGACGGTCGCGCTGCTTGCGCAGTCGTGGCATGTCTTTCAGGTCGTTTACGATGGGCACGAGCCGTCTTTTCCTGGTGACTTTACCTCAGTCGAGCAGACGGTCGATGAGATCACGGACTATCTTCGCGCGCAGGGTGTGACTTGCCTCGACGCGGCCTACGGCTGCTCGCTCGGCGGCGCATGTTTGACGCGGCTGCTGGCGCTTGGCGAGCTGCCGGTCAAGCGCGCCATCATCGACGGCGGCATCACGCCGTACCAGCTGCCGTATCTCATACGAAAGCTGCTGCTTGCGCGCGACATGCTGTCGTTCAAGCTCGCCGCGAATAACCGCAAAATCTTAGAGGCGGCTTTTCCGCCGGAACGATTCACGCTGCCGGGGCACGACCCCAAAAAGGAATACGACGCCATCGAGGCTTACCTGAAGACCTACTCAGACGAGACCATACGCAACATTTTCTGGTCGGGGAACAACTACGCTCTGCCAAAGACGCCCGCAAAGATCGGCACGAAGATCACCTACTGGTACGGCGACGAGGAGAAGAAGGACCGCAGGGGCAATATCCGCTTCATCAAGCACTATTTTCCGCAGGCCCGCATCCACGGTATCCCAAAGATGGCGCACGCGGAGCTTGTGATGATCTACCCCGAGGAGTTCTGCCGCTATTTCGATAAATTCATGTGCAGGTAAAGAGGAAAAAATGATGGATCGAAAAGAGAACATCCGCAATGCTTACCGCCTGACGGGTAGCAACAATTTTTACGACGGTATGATCACCTGCTCCACCGTCTCGGGCAAGGCAGTGTGCCGCTTGGTGTGGGATATGAACAAGAGTGAGTGCGGCGAGTATCTGAATCAAGCGTTCACCGGTGTGCCGGAGGGCTTTGCGGGAAAGCTCCTCGAAGTCCCCGTGGGCACAGGCATTCTGACGATGCCGCTCTATCAAACGCTGCCGCGCGCCGATATCACCTGCCTTGACTATTCACCCGACATGATGGGGCAGGCGAGGGAAAAGGCTGAGCGCATGGGACTCCAAAATGTGCAGTTCCGGCAGGGCGACGTGGGCGCGCTGCCGTATGAGGACAGCAGCTTTGATATCGTGCTGTCGCTCAACGGCTTCCACGCCTTCCCCGATAAGGAGGCGGCGTACCGCGAGACGTTCCGCGTGCTGAAGCCGGGCGGCACATTCTGCGGCTGCTTCTATGTGTCGGGCGAGTGCAGAAGGACGGATCGGCTGATCAAAAAGCTCTACGAGCCGATGAAATTCTTCACCCCGCCGTATGAAACGGTGCAAAGCCTGAAAGTACGCCTTGAGGGCATGTACGCTGATGTGCAGCTCGGCAATGTGAAGAGCATCGCGTGGTTCGTCTGCAAAAAGGTGAAGTACGCGAAAAAGATGGAGGAAGGACACCATGAGTGAGAAGATCACGCTCTCCGGCGTGCCAGAGACGATGTTACAGACGGTTTACGCCCGCGCGAAGGAGACGAAGACGCGCGGCGCGATCACCGACAACAAGGCGGTCGAGATCATCGATCGGCTCGACTACGATTTTTCGATGGCCGACAAGGACGCGGCGATGCTCAGCGGCGTTATAGCGCGCACTATCGTGCTCGATAAGCTTGTGAAGACTTACCTTGCGGGACATGGCGGTGCGGTGGTCGTGAACATCGCCTGCGGGCTCGACACGCGCTGCTACCGCATGAGCGGCTATGCGCCGCCAGATGGCCGACAGCCTCGAAGACAGACCGTTTCCGCCGCTTACAAGGAAAATGCAGGAGCACTGCTTCTTCGAATTCGGCAGCACGGAGGACCACTTCAAGTACCGCGACGCGGTGAGAAAAGTGTATCCCGACGGCCATTTCCCTGTTTTTGAAGATCATAACCACATGCGGTATCAAATTCGCGACCCGCAGGGCTTTGCGGCGATGCTGGAGCGCATCATCGAGCAAAACGAGCTGCTGCCGCTGCCGTTTTTGCGAAAGTGAGGAAAAGCGCATGAAGGAAAACTACATTATTGCGGCGTTCCGCGAGACCGTCGCGCGGCGATTTCCCGAGCAGGGCATCGAACTGAACAGATTGTTGGACGAAAGGCTGTCGCGCCTGCGATCAATGCATCTGAATGCGTCGAAGGAAAAGCGGTTCCACTTGGAAAGCCAGATTTTACCCGGCATCGCGGCCTATGAGACCTTGCAGACCGTCATGCCCAAGGACGAGGCGCTGCAAACCATCCACGGCTATGTGGCGGAGTATGCGTGGACGATGAGAAAAACCATCCTCAAGCTGCTCAAGGTGCCGGGGCTCTATCATCTGCCGCCGGTGCTGTTCAGTAAGCTGACGCCAAAATTCTACGGCGAGACGGCGGGCTTTGCGGCTACGGAGTATCAGACCTCCGGCGGCGTCTGGCGCATCGATATGACGAAGTGCCCCTATCACGACACCTGTGTCGAACACGGCTGTCCGGAGCTCTGCCCCTGCTTCTGCGACAGCGACGACATCGCCTATGACGACCTGCACCCGAAGCTCGTCTGGCACCGCACAAAGACGCTCGGCCGCGGGAATGAGTGCTGCGACTTCTGCCTGAAGCTCGCGGGAAAATGAAAGGAGAGACCGATGAAGTACCACATTGAGAAAAACACCGTGCAGGAGACGCTCGTCATCCCGCTCTACGGGCGCAAGATGTGCTCGGAGCTCTACCCGAACCTGTTCCGCGACGAGACGGCCATGCGCTTGATCGAAGAGATCGACTACGATTTTTCCACGCTCGCGAAAAGGTCGCAGAGCATGATGCAGCAGTTCGGCTTTTTAGAGTGCGCCATGAGGCAGAGCGACCTCGCCTGCGAGGTGCGGGATTATCTGCGCTCGCACCCGAACGCGGCGGTCGTGAACCTTGGCTGCGGGCTGGACGCCACGGGCCGCGCCTGTGACAACGGCACGTGCAAAATTTACAACATTGACTTTCCCGATGTCATCGCCGTGCGCGATGCGCTCCTGCCTGCGCTCGAGCGCGAGAAAAACATCCCCTGCAACTTAAATGACACCTCATGGTTCAGTGAGATCGACGCGAGCGGCGGCGCGGTGTTCTTCGCCGCGGGTGTGTTCTACTATTTCCTCACGCCGCAGGTCAGAGCGCTCGTGTGCGCGATGGCGGAGGCGTTCCCAGGCGGCAAGCTTGTCTTCGACGCGGCGAACCGCAAGGCGGTCAAGCTGATGCTCAAAACATGGCTCAAGGACGCGGAGATCAAGGACGTCGGCGCGTATTTCGCCGTCACCGACGCAAGGCGCGAGCTTTCGGCGTGGAGCGATAGGCTGCGTGTGTCCTCGCGCGGCTACATGCTGGGCTACAACGACTTGAGGAATCAAAATGTACGGAAATTCTTCCGCTTTTTATCGAAGGTCGGCGACGGCATGATGAACATGCAGATCGTCCGCCTCGACTTTGCAAAGGAGAATAAAAAGCATGAGTGACTTCAATGACATCGGCATCTCGCGTGAGCTTGACTGGCCGCGCATCAAAAAGCTGCTGACCATCGGCCTTTTTGCGTCCGTTCTGCACTTCGCCGGTGACCTGATCCTCGGCTAGGGCGTGGAGGACGATGCGCTTGAAGGCGTTTTACAGATGCTATCGGCCTATACTTCTACCTCGGACAGCGGCCTTTTTGCCGCGGCGCTGCTGGGGCTTTTCGGCGTGGTGCTTGAGGGACTTGCCTGCTTTGGCATCTATCGCCTGATGGCGGCAAAGTCGCCGAAATATGCCCACCGCTACCGCTCTGGCATTTTCGGCTACCTGATGTTCTGCGCGTGCGGCTTCCATGTGCCGGTGTGCGCGGCGGTGTTTCTGATGAAGCACGGGCTTTCCGAGGAGCTTTTGACGCAGTACAGCGCATACTTTTTGATGCCGCCACTCGCGCTGTTCTGGATCTTCTTCTTTGTGCTGGTGATGACGCAGATCGTCGCATTCCGAAAGGGGCTGACACCGTATCTGAAGTGGTGCTGCGTCTTCTCTATGGCGTTCGGCATGCTCGTGTATTTTCTCGCGGCGCTGCTCGGCAACCAGCCGCTTGGCAACGCCCTGCGCTGCGCGTGGCTTGCCATCGGCAACGTCTGGATGTTCGGCGGGCTGCTCGTGACGATGAAAAAAGCGCAGCGAGCGTAAGACAGGGGAGAAGACCTCACGGCAAACCGACGCTTTGATATCGGCAAGCGTAAAAAATACGGGAGGGAAGACAATGAACGACGATCAGCTGCAATTTGACCGCACCTGCCATGTGATCTATTCAAAGCCCTGCAAGGCGGAAATTCGGGAGAAGATCGCGCACCACTATCCGGAATCGCAGCGCGAAGCCGTCTGGGAGCGCGTGCAGATGCAGTATGTCGACTTTTTGAGCGACTGGCGCACCGACCTTGGCGGGGAGAAAAACTTTCACAACGGCCCGGGCGGCAATTACGACTGCACCGCGCGTTTTTGAATGCGAAAAAGCAGTGTGACAAGTGGGGCGACTTTGAGATGCACGTCGCACCGTTCGACAAAGATTAGCCTATTTACTATGAGTTTACCGCCTGTCCGACAGCGGAATTCGCCAAAAAGCACGAGCTGCTCGAACGGCTGCAAATGCGACTACACGATCTGCGGCGGCAAGGACCCTTATTGCCGAGAGCATCCCGAGTACCGCGACGAGCAGGGCTACCGCAGGAACAAATAGAAATCAACGCGGTGAAAATAAAAACGGAACGCAAAAGCCATCGGCTTTCGCGTTCCGTTTTTGTGCGTATTAGGGCGAGGTTATCCGTTTATGAATGTTTCTCACAAACGTTCGTCCGCATGCTGTGGATTCGGGGGGGGTAAGAAACCCTCTCATCGTCTTTTCGAGTATGGCCACGTCGATGGGCTTGGAGATGTGGGCGTCCATGCCCGCGGCGATGCTGTTCTGTATGTCGTCGGAGAAGGCGTTGGCCGTCATCGCGATGATGGGGCTGGTCTTGCCGAGAGGGTTTCTGCCGCCGCGGATGGCCTTCGTCGCCCCGTAGCCGTTCATGTGCGGCATTTGAATGTCCATCAGGATGGCGTCGTATTCGCCGGGCTTGACCATCTCGAAGGCCTTGACAAGCTCCGCGCCGTCGGGGCAGGTCGTGCAGCTCGCGCCGTACATCTCAAGGATGGCCTCAAGAATTTCGGCGTTGAGCGCGTTGTCCTCCGCGCAGAGGAAGCGCATCCCGCTGAGCACCGAGGAGCCGTCTGTCTTAGGTGCGGCGTTCGAGCGCACGCGGCCGATGGCGATCTCGAGATTCGAGAGGAAGGAGATGCTGGCAATGGCGCACATGAACTGGAAGCCGAAGCCCGGATATTCCAGCTGGCAGCGGCTAAAAACATAGCCCGCCGCCTCGACCTCGTCCTTGAGCGTTGCAAGCTCATCAAGGCTCGTCGGCAGCGTCCAGCCGTTGGCGTCCAGAAGCGTTTTGTTGTAGGTGATGCCGATGGCGCTGTAGCCCATGGGCAGCATATAGATCCCGCCGTTATAGGACACGTCGCGCAGTCTCGACGGGGTGTAGTTGTCCATGAAATCATAGCCCGACAGGTCGAGAAAATCGCCTTCATCGTCCATGCGGCCCAGCGTATAGTAGGTCGTGCTGTAAATATCGGGCAGCTCGCCGGAAAGGCGCATATCCTTCATATAGGAAGAGGTGTTTTCCCCGTTGTAGGGGATGATCTCGAGATTGATCTCCGGATACTTTTCATGCACCAGATCGTAGAACTGGGACATATTGCGGTAAGGCGCGTTCATGGTGATGACCTCATGCTCGCCGGAGGCGGTATTGTCATCACTCGTGTTGTTGCCAGCACAGCCGCCAAGCAGCGCCGCCATGCAGCTCAACGCTAAAATCAGGCTGAGCACTCGTTTTTTCTGCATGATTTTCTCCCTTGATCCGATGGTGCCGCCGCTCTCTTTCGGAATGTGGAGGAGCAGCGCGCGGCAAGATCGCGTGCGAGGTGAGCCGCAGGTATGAATTTCGCCGCAGATTTGTTAAGAAATCGACAAAATTTACTTTCTTATACGCCGAAGGAGCAGTTATTGCAAGGAAGAAACGGAAATTTACGCAAAATGCGCCGCTTTTTTACCTATATTTTTCCCGCGCGATACGAGAATTGTTCATACTTTATTTACACCAAATTTAGGCTTGCTTAAAGAATCCACGTTATACTTCAGCCATAGCCTAAAACAAAGGGCGACAAACAAAAAATTCTGGGGTCCACTGTCCGCCTCGCCGAACGGCCAAAGCGGCAGACCAAGAAAACCACCGCGGCGCGGTGTTATGATAAAGATCAAGGATCAGTGCAAGCAAACAGCACCGGCGAGAGTTTTCCATCTTTCTCTCGCCGGTGCTGCATTTTACATTTTGAGCTTAATTCGCTGCGGGGGCCTTTTCAAATTCTGCCGCGACCTGCTCGAGCAGTTTGCGGATGGGGAGGTGCTGCGGGCAGACCTTTTCGCACTTGCCGCACTTTAAGCAGTCGGACGCCTTGCGGCCCGGCGCGGTGTGGACATCTTCATAGTAGCAGTCCGCGTTCCAGTCGTGGTGAATCTGCTTGGTGTTCATAATGGCGAAGAGGTCAGGGATAGAGATGTGCTTGGGGCAGCCGTCCGTGCAGTAGCGGCAGGCCGTGCAGGGGATGAGGTCCTTGCTGTGGAAGATCTCCTGCACCTTTTCCACCGCGGCGCGCTCGGTCTCGTCGAGGGGCTTGAAGTCCCGCATGAACGAGATGTTGTCCTGCATCTGCTCCATGTTGCTCATGCCGGAGAGCACCATCATCATGCCGGGGAAGCCCGCGACAAAGCGGATGGCGTAGCTCGCGGGGCTGCCGCCGTGCAGGTCTTCAAGCACGGCCTTTGCGTTCTCAGGCAGGTTCACGAGGTTGCCGCCCTTGACGGGCTCCATGACGATGACGGGCTTATTGAATTTGCGGCAGACCTCATAGCACTTGCGGCTCTGCACCGCGGGATCGTCGTAGTCGACGTAGTTGAACTGGATCTGGACAACTTCGATCTCGGGATACTCGGTCAGAATGCGCTCGAGCACCTCGGCGCGGTCGTGGAAGGAAATGCCGACGTGGCGAATTTTGCCCTCTTTTTTGAGCTCGAACGCCGTCTCATACGCGCGGCACTCCTTGAAGTGGTCATAGTTGACAAGACCCTGCGCGTGCATCAGATAGAAGTCGAAATACTCGACGCCGCAGATCTCGAGCTGGCTCTCGAAAAACGGGCGGATGTCTGCCTCGGTCTTGAAATAGTTCGCCGTCAGCTTGTCGGTCAGGATGTACTTTTCGCGCGGATAGCGGCTTGTCAGGCAGGTCTTGAGCGCCTTTTCGCTCTTGCCCTGGATGTAGCCGTGCGCAGTGTCAAAATAGTTGAAGCCCGCGTCTAAAAACGCGTCCACCATCTGCTTGGTCTGCTCGATATCCACCTCTTCGCCGATCATCGGCAGGCGCATGCAGCCAAAGCCAAAATTCTTCTTGATCCGATCCATAGTTTACTTTCCTATTCTTATCCTTTTCCTGCTTGCCGGCAGAAAAGTAGTTTACCTTTACTCCTGCGGAATCCTCTTGAGTTCGCGCCGGATGGCGCGGAAGCGCTCGGGCACGTCCTCGTCCGCCATATCCCTTGGGACATCGATCGTGCCCGCGGCCTTTGCAGTTTCATAATACCAGCATTTGTACTCCACGGTCTCGAGCGTGTGGCGCATCTCCTCCATCTGCGCGAGCAGCACGTCGCGCTGGTGCGTGAACATCTTGAGGCGCGTGTCGATGGTGTCGTCGCCGCGCAGGGCAAGCTCGATGTACTGGCGGATGTCCCTGATGGACATGCCGGCCTTTTTCATGCAGCCGATGACCTGTAACCACTCGAAGTCCGACTCCTGAAACATGCGGATGCCGCCGGACGAGCGCTCCACAAAGGGCAGCAGACCCTCCTTATCGTAATAGCGCAGCGTGGAAGCGGGGACGTCCAGCTTTTTCGCCATCTCGCCGACTGTGTAGACCATGAAATCCTCCTGAAATGAAAGCGCGCTTTAGGTTGCAGCACAGTGAGTAACTTTAAGTTTCTTTTAGCATACCGCAGCGAAGGAGGCCTGTCAAGCGCCGCACAAAAAGAAAAGCCGCCGAAGGCGGCTTTTCCTCAAATCTTCAGGATTGTACGGATTTCGTCCAGATTATCGGCAAAGTAGATGCCCTCCTGCCGCTCGGGCGTGGAGAGGCCCATGTCGATCATGTGAGCGAGCAGGGCCTTCAGGTGGTCGTAATAGCCGTTCAGATTATAGAGGATGCACGGCGCGGCGAGCTGTTTGAGCGACACCTTCGACATGACCTCGCTGATCTCTTCGAGCGTGCCCGTGCCGCCGGGGAAGGCAATGAACGCGTCGCCGAGCTCGATCATCTTCGTCTTGCGCTCGGTCATATCGCGCGTGACGATGAGTGTCGTGATCTCGTCATACTGGTAGCCCTCATCGATGAAAAACTGCGGCTCCACGCCGGTCACTTCGCCGCCCGCGCGCAGCACGCTTTCAGCGAGCGCACCCATCAGGCCGTTTTTCGACCCGCCGTAGACAAGGGCGTTGCCGCTCTTGCCGATGAGACGGCCCAGTGCGCGCACGGACGTCTCAAGCGTCGGATCGTTGCCACTGCTCGCACCGAGATATACGGTGATATTCATAGGAAACAGTCCCTTTCTGTCAAAAATGATTGCCGCTATTCTACCACGGTATGATCTTTCCCGCAAGCGGCAGAAAATCGGCGTTGCGGGGATCGTGCCGCCGTGGTATGATGATTTTGCCGCGTACGCGCGGAGCGAGTGTAATTTTGTATATTTTGGAGATATCTTATGATCAATACAATTTTATGGGACGTGGACCGCACGCTTTTAGACTTTGATGCCGCCGAGCGCGCCGCCATCCAGAGCCTTTTTGTTGAGTTCGGCCTTGGCGAATGCTCGGAAGAACAGGTCGCGCGCTATTCCGTCTTGAATATGAAATACTGGGAAAAGCTCGAGCGCGGCGAGATCACGAAGCCGCAGGTGCTCGTCGGCCGCTTTGAGGAGTTTTTCGCGGAGGAGGGCATCGACGTTTCCCTCGCGCCGCAGTTTAACGATGCCTACCAGCTGCGTCTGGGCGACACCATCGTCTACCGCGACGACAGCTATGAGATCGTCAAGTCGCTGCGCGGAAAGGTGCGCCAGTGCGTCGTCTCGAACGGTACGGTCGTCGCGCAGACGAAGAAGCTGACGCGCTCCGGCCTCGGTGCGCTGATGGACGGCGTGTTCCTCTCCGAGCAGCTTGGCGCGGAGAAGCCGAAAAAGGAGTTTTTCGACCAGGTCTTCGCCGCCATCGGACCGGTCGAGAAGGGCGAGACGATGATCGTCGGCGATTCGCTCACGAGCGATATCCGCGGCGGCGACAACGCGGGCATTGTGACCTGCTGGTACAATCCCGAGGGAATCAAAGCGCCGGAGGGTTACCGCATCGACCACGAGATCAGGGATCTGCACGAGGTCTACGGCCTGCTGTGACAAGAAAAGGGAAGAGGACATTCCGAAAAGAATCGGAATGTCCTCTTTTTTGCGTTTACTGCTTGTCCTTCGGCCGCCGCAAGGCAGATGCAGAGCGTCTTGACGTCGAAGGGCTTGGAGATGTGCGCATCCATACCGGCCTAGCGGCTGTGCTGCACATATATAACGCAGTGCATTGATAAAAGCTGTGGTTTTATTCAGTATTTATAAAGGAATGGGATCCTTTTTTTCTTGCCAGACGGCGATGGATATGCTACAATATGACCAATAAACCAAGCTGGTCAAAAATTTCAACAAAGGAGGGAATGCCAATGGCCTTTTCCGCAGAAGAGAACGCGGCCATCCGCGAAACGCTGCTGCGAGAGGCGCGCCGCTGCGCCGTCACGCTGGGGCTGCGCAAGACCTCGGTCGAGCAGCTCACCGAGGCGGCGGGCATCTCGAAGGGACTGTTCTATAAATATTTCGCGTCCAAAGAACTGCTGTTTTTCGAGGTGCTGGAGGATATCCACAGCGAGGTCTATCAGGTGGCCGAGCAGGCGCTGGAGGAGGGCAAAGACCTGCCGCCCGACGAGCGCATCGCGAACGTGCTGCTCACGGCCTGCAGCCGCTTATCCGAGATCGGTGCGATGAAATTCATCGAGGAGGACTCGGCCTATCTGCTGCGCCGCATCCCCGCGCAGGTGAAAGCCGAGCACTACCACAGCGACGAGGTACATATCCGCGACCTTTTGGAAGAGAGCGGCCTGACCCCGCGCGGCGGTATCGCGCTCGCCGCTGCGACGATCCGCGGTCTGATCCTCACGGTGTCGCATCAGGAGCAGATCGGCGCGCTGTATCCGCAGGTGCTCGAAACGCTGACGCGCGGCGCGTGCGAAGAGCTGTTTCCGCGGGCGTGAACGCCGCGTGCGGCTTTTTATCACTTGGAGTTAGAGACGTTGAACTAAAAATCAAAACAGGGAGAAATCTGCCGTGTCCAAGCAAGCTACCGAATTTCAGAAAAAGGAAATGAGCAAGATGTACCGCGGCAAGGAGATCTTCAAGCCGCTCAATACCGGCTGGATCGATGAACATGTCGCCTGCGTGCGCGAATGGGTGGCGAACATCTTTTTCTACCGCAAGGGCGAGACGACCATCATGGTCGACGCGGGCTACAACTACGACCGTCTTGAGGAAAAGATGGGCTGGCTCGGCATCGACCCGAAGTCCATCCGCCATATCCTCATCACCCATCAGGACACCGACCATGTCGGCGCGGTGGAGGCGGACAGTCCCGGCCTTTTCCGGGACGCGAAGCTCTATATCGGCGAGATCGAGAACAAATATCTCACCGGCGAGGTGCGCCGCAAGGTGATCTACCACCTCTACAAGCTGCCGCAGGTGACGATCAACAACGAAAAGGTGCTGCTGCACGACGGAGAGATCTTCGAGATCGACGGCATTAAGATCGAATGCTTTTTGGCCCCTGGCCACACGTGGGGGCATATGGTGTACCTCATCGACGACAGGTACCTCTTCACGGGCGATACGATCTGGTTCGGCGCGGACGGCGGCTACAGCTTCATTTCCACGCTGGCAGAGAGCAACAAGCTCGCAGTCAAGTCGCTGGCGGAGTTGGAGCAGAAGCTTCGCACGCGCGGCCTGCGGCCCGTCATCCTGACGGGCCACACCGGCTGGACGGACGATCTCTACTTCGCCTTTGCGCACCGCGATAAGCTCTGCTCGCCGTTCAAGAAGAAAGTGCACGACCCGTCCGCGCCGTACGACGCCTACGACGAGTCGGACGACACAGGGGAGAATGCGAAGCGCGGCTTTTTGCCGCCGGTGCAGAAATTACAATGAAAGATGAAAACGGACAGCCGGCTCAATGCCAGCTGTCCGTTTCGTTTCGGATGATGCGCGCGAGCCGGATTGCCGCGCGCTCGAATTCGTCTGGCGTCGTATAGGCATAGGACAGGCGCAGCGAACCGTTGCGCGCAAAGTCGTACATGTCGCCGGGGTTCAATAGAATGCCCGCCATGGCCGCGGATTCGAAGAGCTTTTCCGTCGCGGCGGCATTTTTCAGCGTGAGCCAGATATAAAATCCGCCGTTTGGCACGTTCCACACGGCAAGATCGCGGTAGTGCCGTTCCAGCACGTCGAGCGCGCGGTCGCGCCGCTCGCGCAGAATGCCGCGCAGCTGCACAAGGTACTCGTCATACAGTCCGCTTGACAGGAACTCCGCGAAGATCCACTGCGAGATGGAGCTTGCACCGTAGTCTGTCTGCATCTTCACATCGCCGAGGCGCTGCACGATGGGCTCGCTCGCAACGACCCAGCCGATGCGAAGCCCCGGTGCGAGCGACTTGGACGCGCTGCCGAGATAGAGCACCGTGCCCGCGCGGTCGAGCGCCTTGAGCGACGGCGGCGCAGGGGAAAAGCACAGCTCCTCGTATGCGCCGTCCTCGATGATGGGCAGGCGGTTCTCTGCGCCGAAGCGCAGCACCGCCTCGCGCCGCGGCAGGCTCATCGTGATGCCCGTCGGATTCTGGTTTGTGGGAATGGTGTAGAGGATGGTGCTGCCGCGGCGGTGCTCTCGCTGCGCGAGCGCGGCAAGAGCGTTCATCTGCAAGCCCTGCGCGTCCATCGGGATGCCGGAAAGATGCATGCCTGCGGACTGGAAGACCTGAAGCGATTTAAGATAGCTCGGCGCTTCCGTCAGCACCCTTGACCCCGCGGGCAGAAGGCACGCCGAGATGAGCTGTAAGGCCTGCAGCGCGCCCGACGTGATGAGGATGCACGACGGCGGCGCGTGGATACCGAGCGCTTCCAGATGCTTTGAGATCGCCTGCCGCAGCTCGAAAAGCCCCAGCGGTTCCAGATAGCCAAGACTCGTGACCTTTTGGCTCACGCGCTGCAAAACGGTCTGCCATTTCTCCACGGGAAAGAGCCGCGGGTCGAGCTCGCCGGTGCCGAGGCGCGTCATGCCGGGGACGAATTCCAGATGGTTGATGGCCTGGATCGTATTGCTGTTGGCGCGGAAGAAGCCGGAGGAGAGTAGCTTTTCCCAGTCCGGCGCAGGGGAGAGCAGCAGCGACCACGTGTTGCTCACGATCTGCGCGCCAGCGCCGCGCTTCCCTTCGACGACGCCATAGGACACAAGCTCGTCCATGGCGCTCGTCACGGTGCTGCGGTTCACGCCGAGCATTGCCGCAAGGTCCCGCTGCGAGGGAAGCCGCGTGCCGATCGGCCACTCGCCGGTCGAGACTTTATCGCAGACATACTGCACGATCTGCCGGTAGACGGGAACGGCGCTTTTGAGGGCCGGCTTCCACCGGATCTGCACGGGCACTTGACGCTTCATGGTGTTGCCTCCTTTTGGCTGGGTTCACTTTCGCTGATTTGGCTGGTTACAAAGTTTTTTTCCTTCGCTATAATATAATGAATGAATGCTAAAAGTGCCGCTATTATAGCGCATTTTTCGCGCAGACCGCAAGAGGGGGATGCGCGAAGGCAGCAAAAGTTTGGCGGGGCAAAAGAGAGGAACAACTATGAAGATCAACGACTTTAAGCTTGAATGCTATTTTGGAAAGTATGAATTCACCGCACCCTATCTTCTCACGCAGTCGGACTGCGAGTCGATGAGCACGCGCGACCTGCTTGCGCTTGAGCCGGGTGCGCAGGAAAAATATCTCTCCCAATGGCTGGGCTACACCGAGACCTGGGGCGATCCCGAGCTGCGCGAGATTATCGCGGGACTCTATAAGACCATGACGAAGGACAACGTGCTCATCTTCCACGGCGCGCAGGAGGCCATCTTCGGCTACATGAACGTCATGCTTGACCCCGGCGACCACATGATCGCGATGTTCCCGAACTATCAGTCCGCCTACGAGGTGGCCAACGCCGTCCCAGGCTGCGAGCTGTCGAAATGGTACTTAAAAGACGACGGGGAGAAGTGGACGGTCGACTTTGACGCGCTCGAGGCGCTGATCCGCCCGAACACGAAGCTCATCGCCATCAACTCACCCAACAACCCCACGGGCTACACCTTTACGAACGCCGAGATCGAGCGCCTGTGCAACATCTGCCGCCGCCATGACCTCTACCTCTTTGCCGACGAGGTCTACAAGGGCCTTGAGATGGACGGCGAAAAGCGTGACTGGATGGCCGACCACTATGAAAAGTGCGTGTCGCTCGGTGTGATGTCCAAGGCCTACGGCCTTGCGGGATTGCGCGTGGGCTGGCTCGTGACAAAGGACTTGGAGCTTTTGGAAAAGGTCGTCAAGTTCAAGCATTACATGAGCATCTGCGACTCCGCGCCGTCGGAATTCCTTGCCAAGGTCGCTCTCAAACACGGTGATGTGCTGCTCACGCGCAATACGAATCTGATTCGGGACAACATGCAGCTTGCCGACGCGTTTTTCTCGAGATATCCGAAGCTGTTTTCTCCCCGTCCCATCACCTGCGGGCCTGTGGCCTTCCACAAGCTGCTGCTCGATATGCCGGTCAAGGACTTCTGCCAGATGGCGGTGGACAAGAAGGGCGTGCTGCTCCTGCCTGCGGATATCTACGACTTTGACGGCCAGTATTTCCGCATGGGCTACGGCCGCAAGGCTGTGCCCGAGGCGCTTGCAAAGTTTGAGGAATTCCTCATCGAAAACGGCTTTGCCGGATAAAATAAGTCCGCGCCGCAGCGGCAGGGACGTTAAGATTTTTACATTTTGCCCTCTCATGCCACTTGCGGAAATTTAATGCATATGGTAAAATTGACCAATCAAACGGACGCCGCAAGGCGCCCGTTTGATAAATGAGAGAAAAGAGAATCCAAAGAGAAAGAGGGAAAACCAATGGAACATCAGCGCAGGGCAGATCTGATGCTGCTGCTGGCGACGAGCTTTTGGGGCATTTCTAACTGCCTGACGGCGATCTGCCTGGGGGATATGCAGCCGCTGACGCTCAACGCCTTCCGCTTTTTGACGGCTTTTATCGTGCTGGGACTTGTTTTTCATAAAAATGTGTTTCACGCCAGCCGCGAGACCGTCAAGTACAGTATTTTAGTCGGCCTGTCGCTCGTCATCGTGTATACGAGCGTGACCTACGGCGTGCTTTACACGTCGGTGTCGAACGCAGGCTTCATCAGCGCGCTCTCGGTCGTGACGACGCCGATTCTGGAGTTCATCGTGTATCGCAAAAAGCCGGAGAAGAAGTTCGGCGTCTCGATGGTGTTATGCCTCATCGGTCTGGCGCTGATGACGCTGAACGAAACGCTCAAGCCTGCGCTCGGCGATGTCATCTGCCTGTTTGCGGCAATTTTCTACTCCGTCGACCTGATGGTCACAGAAAAGGCCGTGGCGAATGAAAAGGTCGACCCGCTGGCGCTCGGCGTATGCGACCTCGCCGTCGTCGGCGTGGTGATGCTGATGCTCTCCGTATTTCTGGAGACGCCTGCACTGCCGAGTACGGCAAAGGTCTGGGCGGCGGCGCTGTTTCTCGGCATCGTGTGCTCGGGCATCTGCCTTGTGATCCAGAGCGTCTTCCAGCAGCACACGACGGCGAGCCGCGCGAGCCTCATCTTCACGCTCGAACCCGTGTTTTCGGCGATCTTCGCGTTCTTCCTGCTGGGCGAGCGCATCGGCGTCAAGGGCTACATCGGCGCGGCGCTGATGCTCGCGAGCCTTGTGCTGGTGGAGGTCGACGTGGGCGCGCTGTTTGGAAAGAACAAGAAAAAAGCGGACTAAATCCTCTTTGCCACGTTTGGTTGCGGACTTGCAAGCCTTGACTGGTGGCGCTTTTCGCCGCAGTCGGCTATACTGGGCGCATCAAAGCAAACGGAGGACAAATACATGACCCTGGGAGAAAAATTACAGCTGTTGCGCAGATCGCGCGGTTTATCGCAGGAGCAGCTCGCCGCGGAGCTGGATGTCTCGCGGCAGGCCATCAGCAAATGGGAATGCGGCGACTCGACACCCGACCTCGACAAGCTGCGCGCCATCTGCACGTACTTCGGTGTGACGACGGATTATCTGATCTGGGAAAACGAAGAGAACGTGCCAACCGGTTGCGCGAACACTGCTGAACCGATGAAGCGAGAAAAGGTCCGCGAAACGCTGCGTAAAAACGCCGATTGGGCGGGCTATGTGCTCGCCATCATCGGCGCGGCGCTCCTGCTGCGTCTGCTCGTGAGCATCATCGTGATGCTGAGTTTGGGCGGTTGGGATGCATTTCCCGCGGTGCTGTGGACGTGCCTGCCGCACATTTTGGCCTATGCGGTGCTGATCGCGGGTGGGATTTTTCTTGCCCGCTGGCTCAAAAAAAGAGGGGAGAAGCATGACGACCTTTGACAAAGTGTACGCGGCGGTGCGGCTCATTCCGCGCGGAAGCGTCGCGACCTACGGCCAGATCGCCGCGGCGATCGGCAACAAGCGCCTCGCCCGCGTCGTGGGCTACGCGCTGCACGTGAATCCAGAGCCGGGCGTCATCCCGTGTCACCGCGTCGTCAAGCGGGACGGGGAGGTGTCAAGTGCTTTTGCTTTCGGCGGTGCGAACCGTCAGGTCGAGCTTTTGAGGGCCGAAGGCGTCGGCTTTTTAGACGACAGCCATGTCGACATGAAGCACTGCTGCGTCCGCGCCCTGCCGCTCATTTTGGAAGAGTAAAAAAGAAGCGTTCCATCATTCGATGGAACGCTTCTTTTTGCTTACAGAAATCGGCACAATAAGATCGGCAGGAACACCGCAGGGACGTAGTTCATCACCTTGATCTTCGTCAGGCCCAGCATGTTGAGCGATAGGCCGAGGATGAGAATCGAGCCGACGCACTTCATCTCGAGGATGACCGCTTCTGTGAGATACGGCGCGAGGAACGACGCACCCAGCGCAATGGCACCCTGATAGAGGAAGATAGGGATAGCTGAAAGCGCGACGCCGATGCCGAGGGTCGAGGCGTAGACGACAGAAATAATGCCGTCGAGCAGCGCCTTGGCGTAGAGCGTCGAATGGTCGCCGGTCAGGCCGGAGTCGAGTGCGCCCATGATGGCCATTGCGCCCACGCAGAAGAGGAGCGAGGCGGTGACAAATCCCTCGGAAAGCGAGGTTTTCGACCCTTTTCCGCCAAATTTTTGCTCGACCCAGTCGCCGAGCTGATGCATGTGTTCATCGAGCTGTAAAAGTTCGCCGAGGATCGCGCCGATCGCGATCGAAAGGATGGCGACGAGCGTGTTTTCGCCCGCGAGCATGCCGTCCACGCCGATGTAGAGCACGCAGAGCGCCGCGCCCTTTTCCATTGCGTCGCTGAAGCGCTCGGGGATAAACTTGCCGAGCAGAAGTCCGGCGATGCTGCCCGCGACGATTGCGGCGGAATTGACGATGGTACCGGTCAAAATCATTGGCTGCCGCCTTCTTTCTCTTTTTTGCATCCGGCGAGCGTCAGGATGACGTCGCCCGCCATCATCAGTCCCGCACAGCCGGGGACCCAGACGAGGCTTGCCGGTACGCTGCGGCGGCCCGGCGGGGGCGCTTCCAGCGCCTCGGGCTTGGCGGGAAGCTCGGGGGAGTAGATCACGCGCAGGTGCTTGACGCCGCGCTCGCGCAGCTCTTTTCGCATCACGCGCGCGAGCGAGCAGTTGCGCGTTTTGGAGATGTCCGTGATACACAGCTGCGAGGCGTCGAGCTTGTTCCCCGTGCCCATGGCGGAGAGGATGGAAATGCCTCGAGCCTGCGCCGTCTGGATGAGGTCGAGCTTGCTCGACACCGTGTCGATCGCGTCGAGGATGTAGTCATAGCGCGCGGTGAAGAAGTCCTCGCGGTGCGCGGCGTCGTAGCGCGCACAGATGAGGTGCAGTCTGACGTCGGGGTTGATGTCGCGGCAGCGCGCGGCGAGCGCGTCGGTTTTATTTTGGCCGACGGTGGAGTGCAGTGCCTCGAGCTGACGGTTCAAATTCGTGGGGCTGACAGTGTCATCGTCGATGAGTGTTAGCTCGCCGACGCCTGAGCGCACCAGCGCCTCGACCGCGTAGCTGCCCACGCCGCCAAGGCCGAACACGGCCACATGGCTGCGGTGTAGCTGATTTATCGCGTCGCCGCCGAGCAGCATCTGCGTGCGTAAAAACTGATTGTCCATAGTGTCGCCTCAAAAGTCAGAATCAAAAAGAAATAAGCTGCCGGTCAGAAACCGGCAGCTTATTTTGTCGTAAGTAGGGAGATTTACCCGACGTACTTCATGCCGTCAAGCTGCTCGGTCTCAACGCCATCGGTGATGGCAGCGTACCACTCGTCGTAAGCGTCGTTCTTGAGATCAAGGTCAGCCTTGTAGTACCAGTAGGGCTGGGGATTGGTCTCGACGAAGTACATCACGTGATAGCCGTTGCTGGACTCGACGATGCCCGTGTCGCCGCTCTGGCGCGCGGGATCGAAGCACCAGTCCTCGAAAGAGGGGACCATCTCACCCTTGTAGATGTTGGAGTACAGGCCGCCGTTGCTGGCGCTGCCGGGGTCGGTGGAGTTGGCGACGGCCAGCGCGGCGAAGGCGTCCTCGGTCTTCTCGCCGTCGTTGTACTGCTGCAGGAGCTCGTTGGCCTTCTCCTCGCTGTCAACAAGGATATGACGCACGGAAACCGTGTGATAGTCGTTGCGGCTGCGGGAGTGGAAGAGCACAGCGTAATAACCCTTCTCGCCATAGGCGGCGACGGTGGTGTTGCCCTCCTGACGGGCGTCGTCAAACGCCCAGGTCAGCATGTCGGAAGAGCCGTTCGCAGCATAGGCGACATGCGCATAGGAGCCTTCCATATCCTCGCCGATGGCATCGAACGCCTCGCCCTGCGCGTAGCGGGAAAGGGCGGTCTCGGCCTTCTGCTTGGCCTGCTCGAGAAGCTCGGCCTTTTCTTCGTCCGTTGCGTCGTCGCCGGCGCCGGAGCTGAAGAGAATGTACTCAATGTCGGCGCTCTGATAGCTCTTGGGGTCGGCGTCGTAAGCGGCCTGCACCTCGTCGGAGGTGTAGGACAGGGAGTCGGAGTAGCTGTCGGAGTAAGCCTGCGCGAGCGCCATCATGCGGATGTTGCGCTCAAAGACCTTTTGGTTGACAAGCGGGCCGCAGACGGCCTTGATGTACTGCGCGCGGGTGTAACCGGCGGAAGATGCGGAAGCATCCAGATCGGAGAGCGTCTCCTGCACGGACTGCTCCACTTCCTCGCTGGCGTCAAAGCCCTCGGCCTCGGCCTTCTGCGCGAGCAGGGCGTAAGACTTGAGGCTCTCGAGCGCCTGATCGCGGAAGTAATCGTACCAGGTGCCGCCATCGGTCACGGGACAGTCCTGCTCCTTGAGAGACTTGCTGGTGTCGAGACCGTAAACGCTCAGGTAGTAGGAGTTCTTGGAAACAAAGCTATTGTAGATGGTGTTGTAGAAATAGCTCACATCAGCGGCCGTGTAGGTCTCGTTGCCGATGGTCACGGCGTCGGCGTTGCGTTCGATCACCTTGGAGTTGGCGACTGTGACGACGATACCGACGATCACGAAGATGACGGCGATGGCGATATACAGGGCATTGCTGCGGCGATCCTTCGCCTGCTCGTCCTTTTCGCGCTTCGTCCGGGGATCGACATAACCGCCTGCCAGATTCTCCTGGCGGCTCTTCTTTTCTCTGGATGCACTCATTTGTTTGTTCAGTCCTCTCAATTATTGGGTTTTGCAGATTTGCAAAAGTGCTATTGAAAATGCCCAATCATTATAACGAATGGAACACAATAATGCAATGACAAAATTGTGAAGATTCTTCGTACCATTTTCCGCCCGCAGGCGGAAAATAATTAAAATCGTAATTCCTGACGACATGTGCGTCAGGAATTGCTCTTTGCGCAAAGCGAGTGTCGAATTGTCTGCTTGTGCAGACAATGAGGCACAGAGCGACGCGAATCATTCTCAATGAAAGCGACGTAAGTCGGTTTCATTGAAGTTACTTCGTGCCGAAAATGCGGTCGCCCGCGTCGCCGAGGCCGGGGACGATGTAGCCGTGCTCGTTGAGATGATCATCGAGTGCGCCGGCGTAGATGTTGACGTCGGGGTACTTCTCCTGAACGGCCTTGATGCCTTCGGGAGCGGCGACGAGCACCATGAGCGTGATGTGCTTGCAGCCGCGCTTGACCATCTCGCCGATGGCTTCGCAGGCAGAGCCGCCGGTGGCGAGCATCGGGTCGACGATCATCACGTCGCGCTCGGCCACGTCCTTGGGCATCTTGCAGAAGTAGGGGTGGGGCTCGAGCGTCTCTTCATCGCGGTACATGCCGATGTGGCCCACGCGGGCGGAGGGCACCATGCGCAGCACGCCGTCGACCAGGCCGAGACCGGCGCGCAGGATGGGGACGACAACGAACTTCTTGCCTGCGAGCGTGGGGGCGTCCATCTCGCAGATGGGGGTCTTGATGTGCTTGGTGGTCAGCGGGAGGTCGCGCGTGGCCTCGTAGGTGATGAGCATACCGATCTCGGACACGAGCTCGCGGAAATCCTTGACGCTGGTGTTTTCATCGCGCATGATGGTGAGCTTGTGGGCGACGAGGGGGTGGTTCATGATGTGTACTTTCTCGTTGAATTTGGCTTCCATTGCTTTGACCTCCGAAAAAATATATTTTAATGTGTTTTTGCTTACTGGTTCAATTTGGAGCTTCTCAGGCGCTCTGCCTGCGCGGGGCGCAGATAAACGGGAAGAAGCTCCTGCGCGCATACGGCCTCGCCGCGCGCATAGGCGCGCTCGGCTGCAAGGCCGACGCCCACGGCGCTCTGATAAAGGAGCATACTGGGCGCAAGCGAGCACTTGACGCCGTGCTCTTCTAAATAACGATAGCACAGCACGCCGCCGTCGCCGAGGACGGTGATGGGCTGCTGCTTGCCTTGAAGCTGCGCGCAGAGCTCTTCGAGCGAGATCGCGCGGTCCGGCGTCAGGCGCATGAGTTCGCCGCCCTTTGCCTCGAAAACGGCGTTATAGACCTGCGAGCGGCGCGCGTCCATCGCGCCGACGATAAGCCCGTCGATGTGCGCGGCATTCTGCGCCATGGCCTCGAGCGTCGAAACGCCGAGGCACGGCTTGTCTGCGGCCCAGGCAAGGCCCTTGACCGCCGCAATGCCGATGCGAAGGCCCGTGAACGAGCCCGGCCCCGCCGCGATGGCGATGGCATTGATATCTTCGAGCGTCAAATCGGCATTTTTAAGCATCGCGTCCACCATCGGCAGAAGCGTCCGGCTGTGCGTCAGCCCCGTGCACTGATAGGCGGAGGCGAGCGGCGCGCCGTTTTCGACGACGGCGCAGGAAACGCTCTTCGCCGATGTTTCCAGAGCGAGAATTTTCATGCGAATCTGCCTCCTGTGACCGTGATGGTGCGCCAGTCTTCGTGCTCGTCTGTGCGCGCGATGTCGACAAAGATCGTGTCCTCCGGCAGCGCGTCGGAGACGCGCTCGCTCCACTCGACGGCACAGACGCCGCCGCGGGCGAGATAATCGTCCCAGCCGATGTCGAACAGCTCGTCCGACGAGCCGAGGCGGTACATATCAAAATGGAAGAGCGGCGTTCTGCCCTCGTACTCGTTGACGATGGTGAACGTCGGGCTCGTGACGCGTCCGCGGCAGCCAAGGCCGCGCGCAAGACCGCGCGTGAAGGCGGTCTTTCCCATGCCGAGCGAGCCCGTGAAGGCGAGCACATCGCCGCCGCGGAGCTTTTGGGCAAGCTCTTCGCCGATCGCCTCGGTCTCCTGCGTGCTGTGCGACAGAAATTGCATGGTTTCGCCTCCTTGACCCCATTTTCACCCATATTACCAAATAGTATAGCACAGCACGTCGGCCTTTACAATTCCTTTTCTGCGGAAAGAAGGAGAAATGTGCGTTTACAGACGGGTAAAATTGTGCTAAAATACATCGAAAACTTTGTGCGAAGGGAGCGTGAGGCTGTGAACAGATTCCGCGATTTTTTAAGTGACGTGGTGCGGCAGTCGGATATGGTGCTGCTGTCGCTGTGCACCGTTTCCACGCTTTACGGCATGGTGCTCATCGCGAGCGCCACGCATTTCCGCAATACCTTTAAATATGTTGCCATTCAGGGATTTGGCTTGCTGCTGGGCGTGCTGCTCTACTTCCTGCTCTCCAGCATCGACGTGTCGGAGGTCGGAAAAAAATGGAAGTGGCTGCTGGCGTTCAACTTCGGCTTCATTCTGCTGCTGCGCACGCCCTTTGGCCTGACGCGAAACGGCAACCGCGCCTGGCTCGGCGTGAACGACATCGGCAAAAGGCTCGGCGTCGGCTTTTTGGAGAATTTTCCCATCACCGTTCAGCCCGCCGAGATCGTGAAGATCACGTTCATTATCCTCTTGGCGCGCCAGCTTGCGCTGCTGCAGGAGAAAAAGGACCTCACGCGCTTTTCCAATGTCATCCAGCCCACGGCGCACGCGGGCGCGATGTTTGTCTTCTACTATATCCTCTCCAAGGACGCGGGCAGCGGGCTTGTCTATCTCTTCGTCTTCTTGTGCATGGCCTTTGCCGCGGGCTATGCCCTGCGGTGGATCTTCCTCGGCGTGGGCGGCGCGGTGGGTGCGTTTCTCGCCGCGTGGAACCTCGGCCTTCTGCGCGGTGACTGGTACGACCGCATCAAGGTCATCCTCGACCACAGCTACCAGCCGGAAAAAAAGGGCTTTCAGCAGACACGCGGTATGCTTGCCCTCGGCTCGGGCAAGCTGACGGGGCAGGGGCTGTTCCAAGGCACGCAGACACAATCATCCGCTAAGTGGAGCCTTCCCGAGCGGCAGACGGACTTCATCTTCTGCGTCTGCGGCGAGGAATTGGGTTTTATCGGGTGCCTTCTCATCATCGTGCTGCTGCTTGCCATCATCGTCCGCTGCCTCATTGTCGCGCGCGAAGCGCCGAGCCGCATGGAAAGCCTTGTGTGCGTCGGCATGGCGGGCATGCTCATCTTCCAGACCATTGCCAACATCGGCATGTGCTTGTTCCTTATGCCGGTCATCGGGCTGACGCTGCCGTTTTTCAGCTACGGCGGATCGTCGATCGTGACGCTGTTCGCTGCGATGGGGGTTGTGTCGGGCATCAAGAAGCGGTCAAGGCCGGAGTGGCTCATCAACTGACGTTTCAAAAGCGGGGATTCTCTCAAAGAGAATCCCCGCTTTTGAGATTATCGGAGAGATGGCGAAGCCGTCTCTCCGATAAAATTGCACTCCGCTTCGTGCCTTGCCGCCCGCAGGGCGGCTGCGACACGCGCGGAGTGAGAAGAGTAAATTCCGACGCACATGTCGTCGGAATTTACGATTAAGATCATTTCGCGCCTGCGGGCGCGAAAGCCTTCGGCGCATTTAATCCCGTTCGATTTTTTCGCCGCTGATGGTGTCTTCGGCGGTACCGTAGGAGATGACGCCGCGGCCGAATTTTTTGCGCAGGGCGTCCATTGCGGATTCGACGGCTTCCTGCTTTTCCTGCTGTGTGTCGTCCGTGCCGAGCAGGTCGAGCTGGCGGTAGGATTGCGCTTCTTCGGTCAGATGCAGTGCCGTGACGGAGAGGAGCCGGATAGGGTCGGGTGCTTTCCACAAGTCCTTTGCAAGGCGGAGCGCGGTATCGTTGATCTCGCGCATCAGGTGCGTGCTGTGGTCGAGCGTCGTCTGGCGCGAAAAGACCTGAAAGCGGCTGTTTTTGATGCCGACCTGCACGCCGCCGCAGTAGAGCCCGTAGCGCCGCAGGCGCATCGCCACACTGTCAGAAAGCAGCGAGATGCCGCTTTGCACCTCATCCCAGCGCGTCAGGTCGCGGCGGAACGTCGTCGAATTGCCAACGGATTTGATCGGCTCGCGGTCCGCCGCTCCGCGGACGGGGGAGTCGTCGAGGCCGTTGGCATAGCGGTAGAGCTGCGAGCCCATTTTGCCCATCAGGGTTTCGAGCATTTCCTCGCTGCATTTTGAGAGTTCGCCGATCGTGCGCACGCCGTAGCGGCCGAGCAGCTCCTGTGCGCTGCGGCCGACGAACAAAAGATCGCCAACGGGGAGGGGGAAGACGATGTCGCGCCAGTTGCCGCGTGCGATGACGGTCGTGGCATCGGGCTTTTTATAGTCGCTGCCGAGCTTGGCGAACACCTTGTTGAATGACACGCCGACCGAGATCGTCAGCCCAAATTCGCGCTTGATGCGCTCACGCAGCGTGTCGGCGAGCGCTCTGGCGTCCCCGCCGAAGAGGTGGAGGGAATTTGTCACATCGAGCCAGCTCTCGTCGATGCCGAACGGCTCGACGAGGTCGGTGTACTCACCAAAGACGGCGTTGATCTTTTTCGAGTATTCGGCGTAGAGCCGATGGTGCGGCGGCAGCAGGATGAGGCCGGGGCACTTCTGCTTGGCCTTCCAGATGGTCTCCGCCGTTTTGACGCCGCAGCGTTTTGCCGGTTCATTTTTTGCCAGGATGATGCCGTGGCGCTCCGTTGGATCGCCGCAGACCGCGACGGGAAGCTGGCGCAAATCAGGATGGCTCAAAAGCTCGCAGGAGGCGTAAAAGCAGTTGCAGTCGCAGTGCAGAATGATGCGGTCCATCGCGTTCACCTCGTTTCACAAACAGTGTAGCATAAAATGCGAAATAGAACAAGCGTTTGAAAATAAAAAGTGCCTGCCGGATGGCAGGCACTTTCTTGAATAGTTTTCGTCAATTTTCTCTCACGCTGTACAGCGCCGCGCCGATGGCGGTAGCAAACGTCGCGTTTTCGGGAATAATAAAATTGACATGGTAGAGCTGTTTGAACAGCTCGAACGTCTCCCTTGCCGGCGGCAGCATCGTCAGCGCGCCTGTGAGGACGACCGTGTCCGTGCCGCAGCACTTGCACGCGAGCACCGACATTGTGCCAATGGACTGGAGCACCAGGTTGACGATGCCAAGCATCTTGTCCGACGGCGTCGCGTCGTCGGCGACCTTGGCAAAGTTCGCCGCCGTGGCCTCGGGCGGAAGATCGCCCACCTGCTCGCGCGAGAGGTCGGCCATCGTCAGGTCGATGTGGCTGAGGTCGCCGTCCTGGCAGAGCTTGCGGATCAGCGCGTACTGGTGCACGCCTGTTGTGAGCGAGCTGAGGCCCGCGAGCGTGCCGCCGCCCACGCCGCTGCCGATGAGGTGACGGATATCTCCGCCCTTGTTGGCCCAGAGAAACGACGTGCCCGTGCCCATACTGACGACGACCGCGTGCTCCTTGCCCGAGAGGGCGAGGCCGCCCACGCCGACAGAGGGAAATTCTTCGACCTTGATGGTCTTCACACCGTAGATATCGCCCTCGACATACGAAGAGCCTACGCCCGTGAGCGCGATGTGGCGGATGTCGGAGAGCTGGAGATGATGTGTGGAAAGGAAATTGCCCATCGCGCCGTAGAGCGAGGTGAGCGGATCGTCAGCCTTGACGCGCAGCATGTCGATGACGGAAAGATCGGGGGCAAGACCGACGATCTTCGTGCTCGAACCGCCGATGTCAATGCCTAAAATAACACCCATTGTGATGCTCCGTTTCTTTAGAAAGTCCCTTTATCATAGGGGACGCAATGGATAAAGTCAAGTAAAAAGCGGAAAAAGGGCGGAAAGCCTTGCTTTATTTTGGTATGCAAGATATAATGCACCTATTACAAGGCGCGGCACAGTCCGCGCCGTGACACTATGAGGTGACTATGAAAACCGATCAGAAGCTCAATATGACCATGCTCTGCGACTTCTACGAGTTGACTATGGGCAATGGTTACTTGAAAGCAGGGTTCCAGGATCGCATTACCTATTTCGACGTTTATTTCCGCTCGGTGCCGGACGGAGGCGGGTACGCCATTGCCGCTGGCCTCGACCAGCTGATCGACTATATCGAGGATCTGCACTTCGACCAGCAGGACATCGACTACCTGCGCGGGAGAGGTATCTTCTGCGAGGAATTCCTCGACTATCTTGCAAACTTCCACTTCAGCGGCGACATTTACGCCGTGCCCGAGGGCACGCCCGTCTTCCCGAAAGAGCCGATGGTCGTCGTGCGCGCGCCCGCGATCGAGGCGCAGCTGCTTGAAACGTTCGCGCTTTTGACCGTGAACCATCAGAGCTTAATCGCCACCAAGGCCAACCGCATCGTCCGCGCCGCCAAGGGCCACGCCGTGATGGAGTTCGGTTCCCGCCGCGCGCAGGGCTCCGCCGCCGCCATCGACGGCGCTCGTGCTGCCTATATTGCGGGCTGCTGCGGCACTGCCTGCACCATCTCCGACCAGCTCTACGGCACGCCCGCGCTCGGCACGATGGCCCACGCCTGGGTGCAGATGTTCGACACGGAGTATGACGCATTCGCGACCTACTGCAAATACTATCCGCAGAACGCCGTCCTGCTTGTCGACACCTATAATACCTTAAAGTCCGGCATTCCCAACGCCATCAAGGCGTTCAACGACATCTTGAAGCCGCTCGGCATTAAAAAGTGCGGTATCCGCCTGGACAGCGGCGACATCGCCTATCTTTCACGCAAGGCGCGTAAGATGCTCGACGAGGCGGGCTGGACGGAATGCACCATCACCGTTTCGAACTCGCTCGACGAGTACCTTATTCAGGACCTCTGGATGCAGGACGCGAAGATCGACGCCTTCGGCGTCGGTGAGCGTCTCATTACCGCCAAGAGCGAGCCGGTCTTCGGTTGCGTCTATAAGCTCGTCGCAGTGGAGGACAAGGACGGCAATATCGTCCCCAAGATCAAGATCAGCGAGAATGTCGGCAAGATCACGACACCGCACTTCAAGAAGCTTTACCGCTTCTATGGCCGTGACACCGGCAAGGCCATCGCCGACTATCTGACGGTCTACGACGAGACCGTGGACGACAGCCAGAATCTTGAGATCTTCGACCCCGACGCCACGTGGAAGCGTAAGGAAGTCTATCACTTCGAAGCGCGCGAGCTGCTCGTGCCCATCTACCAGAAAGGCAAGCTCGTCTACAAGCGTCCCGGCATCGAGGAGATCAAAAAATACTGCGCCGAGCAGGTCGATACCCTCTGGGACGAGGTCAAGCGCTTCGATAACCCGCATAACTATTATGTGGACCTCTCGCAGAGGCTCTACGACATCAAGGCCGAGCTTCTGAACGAGAAGAACGAGCGCTACGAGAAGAACTGAGGAAAACAAAAAATCAAAAACAGGGAACAGCCAACAGGAGGGGACTGAGACTGCGATGAAGGGATTCCAGATTCAGCAAAAGGGCGAGCGGCGCATTTCTGCGGCGCTGCGGATCATGCTGGTCGTCGTCCTGCTTGCGGTGCAGATCGGCTTTGTTGTCGCCATCTCCTACTTTATGCAGGAGTATCTGGCGCTGGCCTACGGCGTCGTACAGGTCGGCGCGCTGTTCCTTGCGGTGCATATCTACAATGAACCAGGTGAGCTTTCTTATAAGCTCATCTGGTTCATCCTGCTTTTGCTGGCCCCGCCGGTGGGTATGATTCTCTGGTTCCTCTGGGGCGGCGCGGCGCAGAAACGCCATCTGCCGCAGAACACCAAGCGCTTTCCTGACGAGCCGGAGAGCGTGCGCATGCGCAGAGAGATCGCCGTCGACAAGCTCACGCGCCAGCTGCCCGCTTGGTCGCGCACGGCAAACTACCTCTGCCGCCGCGACTTCCAGCTCTATCAGAATACCTCTGTCACGTACCTGCCCGAGGGCGCGATTTTGCTGCGTAATCTCATCGACCGCGCAGCCAAGGCTGAGCGCTTCATCTTCCTTGAATACTTCATTCTGGCTGAGGGAAAGCTCTGGGATGAGCTTGAAAAGATCCTCTGCGCCAAGGCGCGCGAGGGGGTTGAGGTCAAGATTATTTTCGACGACTTCGGCAACATCAAGCGCTTTTCCGGCGAGACGATCGACCGTCTGCGCGAGGTGGGCGTCGAGGTATTCATCTTCAACCCCGTGCACGAGTATGTGAACCGCCTGCACTTCAACTACCGCGACCACCGCAAGATCGCCTGCATCGACGGTGACGTCGCCTACACCGGCGGCGTGAACATCGCCGACGAGTACGCCAATATCATCGAGCGCTTCGGCTACTGGAAGGACAGCGGCGTATGTCTTGAAGGCGAGGGCGCCTGGGGCCTGACGGCAAGCTTTATCCGCATGTGTGTGAACCTCGGCGGCGTGATGCACAACGAGCACGACTATTACCGCCCCCATACGCCGGTCAAAAGCGAGGGCTTCTGCCAGCCATTTACCGACGGACCGCAGAACAACCCCGACAATCCGGCCGAGGATGTGTTCCTCCAGATGATCTCCGGCGCGCGGCGCTTCCTCTATATCACGACGCCGTACTTCATCCCCGATGAGAGCCTGATGCGTGCATTGTGCATCGCGGGCGACGGGGGCGTGGACGTGCGGCTGATGCTGCCGGGCAAGCCTGACCACTGGTACGCCGACTGCGTGGCGGAGTCGTACTTTGGCGAGCTCATCAAACACGGCGTAAAGGTATACCGCTATATCCCTGGCTTTCTGCACGGAAAAAGCATCATGGTCGACCGCGAAGCAGCCTTTGTTGGCTCGGCGAATATGGACTACCGCAGCTTTGAGCTCGACTATGAGTGCGGCGTGATGGTCTACAGCGCGCCGATGATCGAATCGCTGCTCGAGGACATGGATATGATTGTCGACCGCAGCCACCTCGTCACGGTGGAGGAGTGGGCCAAGCGCAGCGTACTGCGCCGCGTGTTCGAGCCGCTGCTGCGCTTGTTTGCCATCTGGATGTGACAGGAAAATGGGGAAGAGGCAGGAATTTTCCAAATTTTGATTTTTTAGAAAATTTCCTGTTGACAAATGCAAAGTTCCTGCTATAATAACATTTGTTCGCTGAACGACACAGCGCGGCGAACAGCGCAATATAGCGGGATTGTGTAATGGTAGCACAGCGGACTCTGACTCCGTATGTGAGGGTTCGAATCCTTCTCCCGCTGCCAAAGAACCGTGACTGAAAAGTCGCGGTTCTTTCTTTTTGCTGCATGATTTAGACGCTTTTGACGCAGAAAAGTTGCATTTGCATTTTGACAGAATATGTTTTACCCCTAAGTTTACCCCAATTAAAAGTTTTACCCCTCAACGGGGACAAAAGCAGCTCCGCCAATGATGATATCGACGGAGCTTTTTTCATGCCTTTTTGAGATTTTCAAAATAGCCCTGCATCCGGGCGGCGCTGTCCTCCTTCATGCGCTCTGAGACGTGGCCGTAAACGTCCAACGTAAAAGCCGCGGTCGTATGACCGAGGTTTTCTTGCACGGTCTTCACGTCATCGCCGTTTTGCAGGGAGAGCACGGCGAAGGTGTGGCGCAGATCATGCACACGGGCGTCCGGCGCTCCTGCTTTGGCTGCAATCTTCTTATGATGTGCATAAAGACGCTGCGGGTGCAGGTGGTCGCCGAGCGCATTTGTGAAAACGAGCCGACAGGCGGCGTACTGCTTGGCGGGGTCTATCCAGTCCTGCCAAAGATCACCGGCCTGTAAACGCCTTTGCGCCTGCTTGGAGCGAACGGCGCGCAGCATATCCATGACGAAGGGGGCGGGGCGCAGGATGCGCGTCTTGTCGTTTTTGAGGGTGGCAAATTGGAAACCGCCGGCCTCGGCGGGACGTTTCTGCAACTGCTTGCAAATCTTGAGCGTGCTTTTCTTGAAGTCGACACAATCCCATGTCAGCCCCAGCGCTTCGGCTTCACGCAGGCCGGTAAAGAGAATTACTTTCAGAATATCTCCATAATCGTTGTCGGTATCCGCTGCGGCGAGATAAGACTTGACCTGTTCGTCGGTAAGCGGCATGATCTGCGCTTTCTCGACGCGGGGAAGGTCTACCATGTCACACGGATTGCGTGCGATGTAGCCCACCTTGACGGCCTGAGAAAGGGCCTTTGTCAGAACGCCGTGAACATTGCGCACGGTCTTTGCGTTGAGCGGTGCGGTCTCCGTGACGGCGACGCCGTCCTTTTTGATGATCTTGCCCTGCTTGTCCCGTTTGGGAACAATGCGGCCATTGGCGAGCAGATCGTTGTAAAAGCCCTGGATGATATGCGGCGTGAGTTTGGTGAGTTTCACCGCGCCGAGGGCGGGCTTGATGAGCCTTGGCGATATCGACCGTGCCACGGAGGAACTCGGCAAGCAATTCGATAACCTGCTGCAGGAGGCGAGCAATGCGGTGAACGCAGAAGAGTATGCTGAACGATTCCGCGCGATCTCCGACATGATAGAAGAGCTGAAACGCCGGAAAGCCAATATCTTGCAGATCCGTCAGGAACAGGAGCAGATTGAGCGCCGCGTGTATGCAGCGACCGCAGTGATGAACACGATCCCTTCTGAACTGACAGAGTGGGATGACAGCATCGTTTATCAGATGCTCGAAAAGGTCAGTATCCTGTCGAGAGAAAAGATCCGCGTGACATTTCGAGGTGGGACGGAGATTGAGCAGGTGGTCGATCAGCCGAAGAGAAGAAAGTTTGCATGACGCTTGCCCCTTGGGAGCAGATCGTGCAGATCTGCTAAGATCCAGCGGAAAAGGAAGTAAAGGAAAGAGCGGTGCAGTTCAGAGGAGCAAGATTATGTTTTCAGCAATTAAGTCTTTTGCCAAAAGAAACAGAGTCCTTTTTATTGATAGTTGCTGTTAGTATAACTTTATCGTATTACATATCATATGACATACCAGAACTGATTTCTGGTATTGAGAAATGGTACAAGCTATTTTCAGATTTGAGCATCGGGGTAATAATCAATTTCATATTTTATGTGTTTCAGGTCTATATACCGAGACGTGAAGAAGAGAAGGCGACTTTGCGAATCATTGATCCTGATTTAACTAAGATATGTCAGGGAATACAGGAAATACTGCTTGTAGCGCAGACCTATTTGCCCGGGTTTGAAAAAGGAAAGATTCATATAGCTGAGAGCTCAGTTTATTATATGAAGATGACGACGGCCGATGCGGGTGAAGGTTGGACACGGCATTTTGACCTATATAAGGATTTTAGTCAGCTAAAAAAAGGCGTCGTTGAAACGACGGATAGACTACTATCGTCAGCTTTGCTTCAGGGGTGTGATAAAGAAGTAGTTGAACTTCTGGGGGAACTACAGCGAAACGGCTTTTTGCAAGCACTCGAAGCTGCTGAAAATAATAAGTTTGACCCCGATTGCTACTATACAGATTTTGAAAATTGCTATTCAGATTTTTGCGCAATATTTGAGGGGTTGAAAAGCTATGTTAGCGAGTACAAGGTGCAATATATCAGACCATTAACGCTTGCGGAAATTGCCTTTTTCGAAGCGCGAATGAGCACTGTAAAACAAGCGAAGGAAGGGATTCCGCATATCTATATGAAAGGATGTGACTGATAACATCGTAGCTGTATTTTCGAATTAGAGCGATACAAGAGTGAATTTCTTTTTAGCCGTTTTTTCTTTTTGGGGAACACTATATAATCTGAAAGAGGGTAATTTTATGAAAAGACGAAAACGAACGGCAACATTTATTTTATATGTGATTGTGATTTTTACCATTGCAGCTGGTTGCGGTAAGCAAAAAGAGCCGATTACAGAGCAGCCTGCGCTGGAGGCGGTGGAATATTCCAACCTGACCGATGAGGATTCCCGCAAACAACTTTCTGAGCTTCTCTCGGATTCAGGAATCGAAGAATCCCGCATTGCTGCTCTACTGAATCGAGTGGAACAGTTTAACGCCAGCGTCAAGAGCGAATGGCTGACCGATGGCTTCGAGAGTGCCGCGCCGACCGACACCAAGTACGATCCCTATGAGATGCAGGATGAATGGACGGTAGCAAACGGCAGTTTTCCCGGTTATAACTGCCGCATTACAGCATTTGGCCTGTTCAGCGAATTCATCACAGCAGGAGCCGACCAGCCGGAGGTACAGGGCGAGGACTCGCTCTTTACCGATTTAGAGACAGTCGACGCCGATCCTAACGCGCTCTGCGGTGACAGCATCTCCAAATTCTGTGCGCTGTTTGCACCGGTGAACGCCGCGGACAGCACGGAGGTCGAAGCGCAGGTCAAAGTGCTTCAGGAGGACTGGGCAGCCCGTGATATCGCGTTTGCAAACAGCAGGGCAAGTATGATCTCGGTTGTCTTCCACGATAAATTCTCGGATGAAGACAACACGCTCTTCATTGGTCATGTCGGCGTGCTGCTGCCTGCGGAGGACGGTTCGCTGTACTTCATCGAAAAGGTGGCGTTCCAGGAGCCATACCGTTTAGTGAATCTCCAAAACCGCACGGAATTGAGCGACTACCTGATGGAGAAATACGATACCTCATGGGGCCAGGATACGACGCGCCCCTTCATCATGGAGAACGATAAGCTGATGGACGGATACCGACCGAACCCTCTGGAGGCAACAAATCCTTAAAATTGAAACAGCAGCGGGATGGCATTGTCATTCCGCTGCTTCTATTTTACAGGAAAGGCGCACCGCGCCGGAAAGGAGAAAGCCCATGAACATTCGCAAACCCACAGATTACGTCACCATGTTCACCACACTGGACACGCTTATGGCGGCGCAGCTCCCGCAGATGGAATTGTACTGCGAGATTGGTCGGCTGGTCAGCAGCAGAGCAGAGAAAGGAGCGGCTGTTGCGGCGTCCGAGTACTTAAAAATGACTTGCCCTGATGTCGAGGGCTTCTCTCCCCGCAATCTGCGCCGTATGCGTGCGTTTTACGCAGCCTACGAAGCATCCCCTGAGATCATGCGGCTGGCGATGAACCTCGGCTGGACGCAGAATGTGGCGATTTTAGAGCGGTGCAGCAGCAATGAGGAACGAGTGTGGTACATCCGAGCCGTGCTGTGCTTCGGCTGGAAGAAAGCAAAATTGCTGGAAGCCATAGGATCTCAGGCATGGCTGCATTCTTCTCTCGACGAACAGATGGTTTCCTGCTATACTGAGAAAAAAGAAGTAACGCAGGAGAGCGAGAGCGATGACAAAGAAATTACTACACCATTTGCCCGAAAATCTGCGTAGAGTTACGGGAATATGCGTAGGTTTCCGGCACAACAGCAAAAATAAAAGAAGCGCCAAAACCCTGAAATATCAGGGTTTGGAGGCTTTTGAAGGGATATAAAAGCAATGACAAAAATCTTATTCGTCTGCCACGGCAGTATCCTAAGAAGCCTCGAAAAAGCCTGTTATATCAATGATTTTCATCGCTCAAACGGCGCTTACTACACCACAATTACACCATTTGCGAAAGAGCTTTGATGTGACAGATAAGAATAACAAGAAATACGACAAGACGGTTTTGATCCAATAACATAAAAATGGCACCATATTCAGTGCGAATACTGAATATGGTGCCATTTTAATATAGTCAGAATGAAGCCTCACTATATCAATCGAACAATACTTTTGGGGGTTATAATATTCTTTTCATGCTGATAATAGAGGTGTTGTCCACAGCATTTCTTGAATTTAATCCCACTACCGCATGAACATGGCTGGTTTCGTCCAACTTTTGTAATATCTTCACGCTCTCGCGTTTCAAGAATTGACTGAACCGAAAAACGCTGCAACGGTGGCAAGTGCAGGTCAAGAAACTTGACAAGCTTTGCAAATTTGTCTTCTTCGCTTCTATTATCGTCGCTCAGTTCAATCACACATCTTTTATCTTCTGGATGCGGGACTAAGCACACAGCCTGGAACTCCTGAATTTCGTCGATTACCTCTGTTGCAATTTCCCCATAATAGAGATTTCCTCGGATATGGGGGCAAGACGGAATTTGCATTGACTTACCACATATGCTGCAATGAGATTTACTTATTATGTACTCACTGCTTGCAAACAAAGTATATGGGTAGAGCGACTCATAGTCTTCCAGTAATTTATACAAATCCGGAAGTTCTTTGCGCCCGTCAATGTCTAAGAATTTTCCTGTGAATTTAATGCCATCGAGACAATCCTGAAGTATTGTCCAAGATGATCTATATTTTCGTGTTTCAAGCAACCCCAAATATGTGGATAGCGTACAAAATACCTGAAAATATGATTTATAGACAAACTGCGCGTTTGCTAATGGTTCATTTTTTGATGTGATTGCACGTTGCTTGATAGCGTCGAATAAGCATTGACATTCATCAAATTCCTTCTTAGGAGTGGTATAATCCACTAAAGTGATACGTCTCTTTAAATTGCCCAACTTTGCACAAATTGTGGGTATTTCTGGGCAACTAACTTGTTCACAGAAATAGTCAAGCATCGTTATCATCGCTCCACATTTTGTTCAAGTCGATTTGTTCAAAGGCTTCTTTAAATGCCTTTGCATCACCCGAATAATGAAGACTTTTTTCTTTTGTTCCGTTTTTTACCAATAACGTAACATCAACTTTGGCGGGTTCTTCTTCTCTCCCTTTCAGTTTCTCCCAAATATAGTTGCTAATCAACTCTACCGCAAGTGGGAGAAGTACATTGGATGCAACCCATATAACGGGCATCCAAATGTCAAACGAATGAAGAGATCGTATCTGGGCAGTCTCGTCCGATAGAATATCAAAAGTATGTTCTGGCGACTCGATTCGGCAATATTTTAGAAAATCTACCGTTTCTTGCGCAAAATAATATCTCTGATCTTCGTATCGTGTTGGAACCGCCAAAAAATCGATTGTTTCCATTTTGGACTGCGTATTGGCAGAAATACTGCTTTTTGAATAATAATCAGAGAAATCGGCAGTTGAGTTTTGAATCTCAAAAGTATTTTTCATTGTTGCTCCTTTCGTTATTTCATGCGAACCTACATACTTCATACTCTTCATTTGCGTTTCCGTTTCATATTTCCATGTGGCATCTGCGGTCGAGCTTTTCCGCGCTGGTTGATGGGACTTTTCAGGTACTTGGACTTTTTAAGCCCGCTGATGATTGAGACAAACTCTTCCTTCGTAAGTGTGTCATAATCAAGCCCGATTGTTGCCATGAGCGCACGGATTTGCTTTTCCTCGGAACTGCCCTCAAAATTCATCGCATCCTGCAACTGACCCTGCACGGTTGCAACAAGGGATGTTTCATCTGCCGTCATGGTATCGGGACGATGTTCATTCCGAATATCACGGAGAATACCTTTCAGGTCATCTGCAATCAGGCTTCCGAAATACTCGTCCTCTCTGATCTGCGCGACTTCCAGTGTCCGCAGGTACAGATCATTTTCCTCGCCGCCGTTTTTCATCAATGCCATCTGCCGGACTGCTTCCAGCACGGCGTTCATATTGTTGACGCGCATATCTGCGATCCGGTCAACGTAAATCTCGGCGTCCAGCATGAAA